>Ga0247609_10005816_pt1 | contig 12018 bp, 16 predicted proteins | sample 172DNAGHGlowgp2_FD_193487 | JGI IMG/M metagenome (GOLD analysis project Ga0247609, IMG submission 193487) | Sheep rumen microbial communities from Palmerston North, Manawatu-Wanganui, New Zealand - 1728 DNA GHGlow gp2 | ecosystem: Host-associated > Mammals > Digestive system > Stomach > Rumen ... | reverse complement strand
AAACACCCGTTCCGAACAGTGCCGATAGCGCCGGTTTCCCACTTAACGAAACACTTGTTATTTTAATACGTTTGTGAAACATAACAAAACGCGGCTAATGTTTCACACATTAACCGCGTTATACTTAAGTATATTTTTTTAAAATCCGTTTAAATGATGATCGCGCATTATAGCCGGATAATTATTATACGATATATTCATATCGACACGGCCGTTAATGCCTGGTACGTTGCCGCTGCTGGAATATTGCCATATACCAAACGGCCAGGTATATTTAGGTTTTGAACCGTATCGCGCAACCCATTTGTCGTACGCTTGTAAATCTTTAATTATTAAACGATCTTTAAAACCGGATATATCTGACGCGTATATCATAGCGTAATAGCCCAGGTTTTCAAGGTATTTACAAAACGTATTAACAGCTGCTGTATTGCCTTGTTTAGTTAGTACGCCGGGTAGTTCAAAATCGATTATAATAGGATATTCAAATTGCTTACCTTTTATAATCTTTTCGCAATTTTGCGCATCAACTAATCCGGCCAGCGCGTCGGTACAGTGTTTACCAACGATGTAATAAGCACCTACTGGTATATTATATTTTTTACATTGACTATAATTGTAATTAAAAAATTTATCTGTAAAAACTGAACCGTCAGAACCGCCGCAGCGTAATATAGCAAACTGAACGCCGGCCGATTTAACCAGCGCCCAGTTAATAGAACCTTGCCAACGTGATACATCAATACCGGTATATTCCATAATTAACCCTCGATTTTAGTATCTAAACGATCACATAACTTTTGTAGCGCCAGCGTATTATTATTTAACGCATCAGTCACTTTTGTTATTTCTTCCTGGTGTTCGCGCCGCATTTCGCTGACTTCCTTATTGTTGTTATCAGTCTGATATTTAACATACCAGCCCAGTCCGATACAGGCCACAATAGGAAAACCGACCGACGAAATAACCGTTACAATGCTGTTAATATCCATTTATACCACCTCGTTATTTTTGATGTAATTAGCGTTTAAATTATGTGCAAAACATAATTCGCCGAAATAATTTTCGTTTTCTTTTGCCTTAATATCAGCGTAGGAAAAAGCAAATATACAATAAAGCGATAAACCATAATCAGCTATTAAACCGTTTAGATCGGCGTAATTGTGCTGGTCATAATCATGTATAGCGCGTTCTACTGTATAGCGTTTATCTGATACGTTCATCATCATTAACGCCAGAACGATATCGACGTCGGCTATATGATTACGCAAACATACCGACCGCACTAACGGTATATCGTTAAATATCTGTTTGTATTTCGCTGGTATTTTTTTCATGTTTACACCTCATCACAATTATATACAGGTATCACGATACATTTAATAGTATCTTCTATTATTGTATCATATAACTTGTTACGTGACAGGTTAACTATAAAATCAGCGTTTGAAAATTTATTCGTGTAACCCTGTTTAGTGTTCGTTTCGCTGCTGGTTTCAATATCGTTTAAATTATCGGTACGCTGGTGCTGCAAATCATCAGTTCGCTGGCTATTAAGCGCATCAGTTCGTACGCTGGTATCTGAACCGGTGCTACTTGTTTGCGTCTGTTCTATTGCGCGCATAGTACCGCTATCACTGGTATTTTTACTATTGGTAACTGTACTGACTGTTTCGGGTGTTACCTCGGTTGACTGTGTACCGGTGTCGGCCGTGGTACTCGTTCCGGTATCTTTTAACGTACTTGTACCGGTTTTACGTAGTTCACGGCGGCCAGATAATATTTGTGTTTCGTTATATTCATCGGCCGGACTAACCATTTTATCGATATTAAATAACGCAGTATACTGGTTATCGTTCAATAAAAACATAGCGTTAACGGCGTCGGTTATTTCGGTCTGATCATCAGAAAAAATATTATTTTTTCCGTATTTATACTTAAGTATATAATTTAATGCACTGATAATATCAGCGGTCATATACTCATATTCCGTTAACTCCTGGTCAAATATCACGTTATTATCTTTAAAATACTGTTGTATCGTCGTTATCATTAGCGTTACCCCCTATTATATTAATGTTTTTCGACACGTTATATATGTCGTTTAATTCAACACTGATATTAGTACCGAACATATTATTAATAGCGTCAACGCCTTTTTTACGTGTCTGTACCAGGTCGTCAGTGTTAACCATTAATAACTGATTATCGGCGCTAACCTCGTTTGATATCATGCGTTCGCGCTTTTCGTTGATAGACTTAACGCCTATTTCTTCCAGGAATGAATTAAGAATAGACTGTTTAGCATCTATCAGCTTTTCGAGTGTATCCGGGTGCGCTGTGTTCCAGTCTTTCGGCGTCCAGCCGTCAAGTATACTATTTTGGTTAACTGTATAACTTTCGCCGCTTTCCAGCGCTTGCATAGCATTATTAACAGCCGCCGCGATCAGATCGTTTGACACACTGTTTAATTTAGTGGCGCGGCTGTTGATGATCTGTATATCGATGCTACTGTCAATATCAGCCATTAAGCGAGCGTACCGTTTTATTAGTTCCTTAAATCCGTACGGGTTTATAATATCCGACTGGGTGTTATACATCACGATACATTTATCACCGATTTTTAACTGATCAGAACCTAACACCGGCTGGGCGTATACAAAATCAGTAGCGCGGTAATACTGATCAATACCGGACAAACCACCATTCGCGCACGTCAGCCCGTATTTACTATGGTTAAACACACCGACGAAACCGAACCAAATTAAATTTTTTTCGATTTCCTCGGCCGGTAACGATGCTGGTAAACCGGTATAATCAAACATACCTAAACATTTTTCAAACAGCATACGGATATAAAATCCGTATCCCTTTTTAACTGATTTTACCGGATATGCTGTTTTATAGGTGTCATATTCTTTTATGCTCATTATACATATACCCCCGATTTTAATATACTTTCAATTTCGTTAAGTTCGTTATCTGTTGCCGTTACGCCGTCTAACTTTACGTCGCTGCACTCAACGTAGCCACTAAACTGCGACAGGATACCGCCCACGCCGGCGCTATATCCGTGCAATTCACCCAGGTTAGCCGGCCTACTTTCGATAGGCCTTGTAAACATCAAATACGGCGTCTGATAGCCCAGTTTGCCGGTATTACTTGACAAACTACCGCGCGTTGTAACGTCACCGGCGAACCCTTGTATAACGTCTTTCGCACCGCTCATAACGACAGCCGGCGTATTAGATCCCAGACCCAAACCGACATTTATTAATCCCTGTGTCAATGTGTCGAATGAACCGGCGCTAATAGGTAACTGTATAGCCATATTGCCGCTATAACTATGTACAGTTTTATTAGTATATGCTATACCCCACGGCGACGGCGTTACTTTTACACATTGAACATTAGCTACACAAGCGCCGGTAAAACAGTCTACTATATATTGTAGATGCACCGAACCGCCGTTTATTTCCTGTACATCGATATCGGCCGTACCAACGTATGGTAAATAAATTGATACGCGGCTGTTTGAATAGTCCAGATAATTAGCATAAAGTTCATCGATGTTAATAGTACCGAAATCAATAGTTTTATACTGGCTTGTTACCCTGGGCGCACTGATCGTATTAACATTAATACCACCCAAAAATATACCGCTTGCGTTACCGCTATCGGGTGTAACCGGCAACATAAACAAACCTATTATAAAATCTATCGGGTTTGATACCGCATTTAATACCAGGTTGCTAACACTGTCTATATCAGTCCATTTTACATTAAATGCGTTTGTCCATAATGCACCACCGAACGAGCGTAACTGTGCATCAGTAGGTTTATAAATATTTAAAAATCCACTGGCAAGAACGCCGCTAACAGTTTCATCGGGTGCGGTCGGCAGTTCTATATCGTCGCCCTCGAATGTGAAATTTGCGTAATCGTCGCCGCCTAAAGGGTTGTCGATCGCGTCACTATCTACCGGCGACCCTAAAACTTTCATCTCTTCCAGCATTGTATCAGACCACGCAGCATTAGTAGCAAACGCGTTCCAACGCCTAAAACCACCGCTTGAGGGGTTACGATCGTTGATACCCAAAAATCCGACGCGCTTAACACCGTTAACGATAGCGGTAGCCAGATAAATGCGCGACGGTCTGTAAGTCATGGAATAATCTTCAAATGACGCGCGCACGCTACCGATTATATTGTTATTTAATAACATCGCCTGGGTCAGATAACCGGTAATATTATTTATATGATTTGTAGCGCTAAAACCATTTTGTAAATTTTTATTTGTATAAAAATTGATAGTTGCGTCGCCGCCCTCGTCAACAAAATTAATACAAGTACCGGCTATCGTGTCGGGGTCTATATAGTCATTAAGATAAACCACGATATTACAGTTATTCATTTCGCCGAACGCTTCAGTATAATCACTACCGCCGCCGGATAGTTCACCCAGTTCGGCGATAGTTATAGCCGTATACGCGCTTGCACTTCTATAAAAATTAACAACCATATTTTAACCTCACTGCAATGGTATAGTTCCGTTTCCTATTGTTATTAAAATATAACTCGGACTGAAAGTTTTAAACGATACCGGAAATTCTTTGCTATATCGTATATATCTACTTTCGATAGGTCTATCATCTGGTAAATACATATCGTACGCATTTTCGTTAGTCCGGCTGTTTACCTTACACGCTTTGATCTGATCTTTAAATGACATAAGAACATCGACATGACATTTAATTTGCATACGCTGGCCGTCGATATCTACCATATCAGTAATATAATAATACCTCGAAAAATACGGTATATAAACATAATTATACTGATACAGCCCTGGTGTACGCGATATTATAAATTCGGGATTTATAGCGCTTGACGGTTCGATCAGTTCGCAACCCGATAAAGAATATTCAATATTCAATGTTTTATCAATTACGCGTTTATCGCTTACGTTCTGATAAAATTTTATATCCATAATCTCACCTTTAAAAAACGGCGTGACGCATAAACGCCACGCCGTAAATAAATATTATTTAAGGGGTATCGGGTGTGGGAGTAGCCAGCGCGCCGATGGTAAATATTACACAGTTCTCGGACGGGTCAAAGAAGTAACCCATATCGGCCTTATAGAAGTAGTTTGTATATTCACCCTTTTCGTTCCTGGTCGATCTGATACGCTGCTCGTCGTAAGTCAGTCCGATCGCCTCCTCGTCGCACAGCATTGCAACGATACCGGACTGCTCTACGGTGTAACCGTTAGGAGTGTGTATCTTGATCGCGCTGCTATCGGTATTCGCGTTACCCTGCCAGGATACAACGGTATCATGTTTGGGTATCTTCAGATACTCATCGTGGAATGTGTCAGCCTCAAGATATGACGCAACGGACGCTTCAAAGTCAGCCAGGAATATAACGCGCATACGGTCAGCCGGTGTAAACCTGGTATACCCCTCGGTATTATACTGGGCTGACATTTCGCCCAGACGCTTGATAACAAGGTTAATAAACCTGGTAGCGAATTTAGTAAAGTCGCTGGAATGATAAGCAGCATCGGCCGAAATGGAAGTACCGGCCATAGTGTTATAGGGTGCAAGAAGATCGATAGCTGTAATACCGTTATTAACCTTTGCATGAACGATAGACATAGCGGCAGCGGTAGCATATGCAAGGTTAGCCATGCTTTCAAGCTGCTTATTCATGCTGTTGCGAATAGCGGTAAACACACCGTCGATAAATGCAGCCATAGCGCTTTCACCGGTGAACGCTGACTTAAGTGTATTATCGGGAATAGTAACATCAATTTCCCAGGTTGATACCTTGTTAAACAGTTTCTGATTAACAGTAGGCTTGGTGATAACGTACTGATCTACGCTAACGCCGGCAGTCAAAGACCACTGAGGGTTCTCGACGGCGTCCATAGGCGCCACATAAATTTTCTGGAGAATTGCGCCGAAAGTGAACGCGTCATTGATCAGCGCTTTTACGTTTCCGGTGTAAGCCCTGTTAGATATGATCGTTCTACCGATGCGATCTACCAGAACGCCGAGAAACTTATCTGTGCTGGTACTGGAAGAAAGTATTTCAGTACCGATAGATACGATATCAGCGGTATCCTTTACAGCGAAATTCTTTTTACCGAGTGACTCGGCCACAACATCGTTAAGTATTGCATAAACCTGTTTTACGTTCATAAATTAGCCCTCGCTTTCATCTTTTTTAGTGTCGTTATCCTCAGTATCCTCGGTATCCTCATTATCCTCGGTATCCTCGGTATCTTCTTTTGCTGCGTTCATCTTATCGGACATTTCCGACAGTTTCGTAATTACGCCGGTGATCTTCTCACCCACCTCGTAAAGTGCCTTAAGTACCTCGGCGCTATCCTTGTTTGCATCTTTTTCGGGTTCGGGAATGTTTCCGGCCAGCATTTCGATACTTTCCATAAATTAACCTCGCTTTCATAATCATATAAAATAGGTAGGTTTTTCACCTACCTATAAAATATAAAATGTTATTTATTTTGTCAACGCTTTTATACAGGCGTCATAATCTGAACCGGTCAGATTATCAGCGAAACACATACGCTCAAAATAGCAAAATGCTGTTTTTTCCTGGTCATTAAAGGGTGTAAATCCGACGGTTATCAGATCGCTGTTTATATGTAACCCTGTTTCGAATTTATCAACAACGAACCGTTTATTTTTAAATTTTACATCGTTATAAATATTAAAATTATACGGTTCTACATACCAGACCGGTAAACCGCCCTTTTTAGGTTGTAAAAAGAACATTCTAAATTTGAACGATTTACAAACGAATATTAATTCGTGCATTATGATGTAATCAGATAACCGCCCTTGTAAATGCGGCCTGGCTGACACTTGCCATGCGCCGCCGGTGATCATTCCGGATTTAGCACCGAAAAACATTTTACTGTTGTTGCCGCTGTTCTCGCAGTATTCAACTGTTATAGTTATTATGATCGGTTCGCCTGTTTCCTCGTCTACCTGGTCGGTTTCTACCTTATACGTATCTATTGTACCCTGTTTTTGTTTAGGTATGTTCACTAACCCCCAGTCATTGAAGTATGGACAGACACGCGAAATGGTATTGCCTATTAAATAAACATCAATGTGACGCCGCCTTGCGACAGTCGAAACGAAATTGCTTAATTTGTCACATTCATTCGGGATATAGTAATCTCGCGAAATGAATTCTTCAAATATCATATAATCAACATCGTTAAAATTTTGTGAAACAAAATGCTGCTCGCCCATTAGATCGCGATAATAACCAACTACCGCTATACGTTCGTTTTTGCGCGTTTCCTCGTTGTATTTAGCCAGGTAGATCTTTCCGGCGTTCGCCACTATACTATTACATTCGCCGCCGGTGATCGCTGTTATAGGAGCATCAGTGAAATACTGTTCTACATATGCTGCCTTTACTTCCATGCCCCAGCGGCGTATAAGCATAAATTTGCTTTTTTCGGGATTATTCCAGGCGCGTATTAATGCGCGTTCTTTCACTGCGTATGATTTTCCGTTTGAACGTTCACCCAGTAAAATGTGATAGTCAGCCGGTATGCTGTCGTTTAATTTTTCCAGTCTGTAAAAACGCTGTTTAGCCATTCCATAACCCCCTTATTATTTCATCAATAAATTTAAAAAATCCGTATAGCCTATGTATCAGACTATATACCCATATTTCGATATTCCACCATAATGTAATTAATTCGAACCATATACGCATATGATCACCCCTTATTATATTTAGCTCGTTTACGCCTATACTGGCCAGACCGTCTACGCCGGTATCCGTCACATATAAAATCGACGCCGGACGTTTCCATTTCTAAATAGCTACACCGCCCAGAATTCAAATTATAATTTTTACAAGTGCCACATATCTCATAATCTAACGTGATAACGTGGCCAGAAAAACTATCCTTAAGTCCGTTCAATTCCTCATATGTCATATATTAACCTCATATATTTTCTAATCCGTGCAGCGTTCTAAAATCGTTTTGTGTTTCTTCCAGGTAGGCAAAATATTCCGGCGTGATACCTAACTTATATTCGCAAGGCGTCAGACATATGCCCGATTTGCCTGTTAGCGTACCTGGTACGCCGTTCAGATCGACTACGTTTATATCCGGTTGATCTTCACCGTAATATAATAATTTTTTACCGCTGTGCTGGTAGTCGAAAACAAAACCCTTTTTAAAATCGTTGATATCCTTAATAGCCGATACACCCGATTTAGCAACCCCCGATAAAGTTAAATGCAATTCGCCATTTTCTTCCACAAGATACTTTTTTGCGCCCAGTGTTTTAAATCTGGAATATCTACCCTCGTATTCGTACCGGCCTAACGGTTTTTGTATTCCGTTTTTCGTTTTCGGCCTGGTCTTTTCATAATCCAAACCGAGTTTATCGGCCGTGCGCTTTAACTTTTCATCGATCGTATTATTATAGTTTTCGAATATGTCAGCCACATCACCGAAACATTTAATACTATCGGTATCGCAATATACAACGCCGCATCTGTAACCGGTTTGTATTGCGCGCTGTTCGATCTCATACATACAGGTAAATAGATTTTTACGCGCGTACGCTGTGATAAATATTCCCCAAACCTGGTTTAAAAATGTGTTGCGGTTAGAATTGATTTTATCTAACTTTTCCTGTGCCGTCTTTTCTGTCAGTCTGATCGGTTCATCAAATTGTTTGGTTTCCTGGTTATAATTTACGTCGTCCGTAATTAAGTTAGTCACGCTCATTCCGTAGCACGCATTGATATACTGCTTCTTCTGTTTATAGATCTCGTCGTATTCCGGTAAATTTTTTAAGGCGGTTTTCCCCTCGTATAAATCCCAGATAAAATCTATAAATTTTTTATCGAGATATCCGGCGAAAAATCCCACCGTTTTAATTATTTCGTAACTATCCCATGTATAAAATTTACTAATAGATACCAGGTCGACCGATGTTAATGTAACTGTCAGACGATCACAAGCGCGCACGCGGCCATTATCAGAACGCATATGATACACATCGCGACATTTACTTGATGATAATATATTCGACTGACACGTAGATCGTATGTTATAAAATGTTATTTCCGATACGAATAAACGTTTATCATCGTTTAACATATCATCGATAGTAAAGTCGGTTGATACATCAAACGGCGCGCTGACTGGGTATAATTCTGACGTTTGCGCCGCCGGGTAACTACTGGCTATATCGTAGCTGTCGATATCTTCCAGAACCCTGTTAGCATATGCAGCATTAGCGTGTACATAACCGCCCATAAACGCATTTAACAGCCATTGTAATAACTTTACATCGGTTATTAACTGTTTCTGTAGCCAGCCTTTAAAAGCGTAATCGTTGCGGTACATCTTCTGACATTCGCGTCGCAATTCGCCCGTTTGCGTCAATGGTATCTTTTCGACTGTACCATACTGGGCGCGTTTCTTTTTGATCAATTCATAGACTACCAGGCAATCATATTCACAATATTGTAATTCTAACGGCGTCAATTTTGTTTTGCTGTGTCTGATCTGGTTATAATCCAGGTCGCCCGATTTTTTACCGATAGGCAAATTATAATTTTTTTGTAGGCTGTCCAGCTTCATGTTAGTTAAAAAAAGACTACATCGAAACTCTAAATTATAAGCATCTGAACGCGCCGTTATGATCTTGTGATTAGTACGTGCAAATATTTGTAGATCGTCAAATAGGTGCTTGAAATGCTGGAATTCAAATGCGGCGTTATGTATGTATATAATTTTGCGACCGAAAAAAACTTTTTTTAATACTGTGATGAACTCTATAAACTCGTCCCACGTGCGTCCGTATACTACGTAATCATTTATGGAAAATTGCCAGATATACATATATCCGTATTTTTCCCAGTTTTCGTAATATTCCGGCGGCCTGGTTAAGTCATACAACATATATTGCGACGTTTCCGGATTATATAAAATACTGGTTGTTTCTATGTCAAAAGTATAAATATTGTTATCATAAAAACGCCCTTTAGCCTTTTTTAAATCCGGTATTAAATTAAAGTCGGCGTTTTTATAATAAATCATGAATATTTATTTTCCCATTTTTCAACCACGGCAGCAAATTTATCTTGATAATATCCGTCGTCATTTTGCGCCGATGTTAAATATTCGTTTGTCAGTTTCTTTAATTGTGACGTACCCAGTCCGGCGTTAATAGCCGGTGCTATCGTTCTGATCGCCGTGTCGCTGCCTAACGCTTCTTTTAATCGTTTCCATTCGGCCGATTTAAAAAAATTATATGTTGCATAATCAATATCGGTTATGCCATAACGTTCATCGAATGTATCACGGCGTTTGATATCGCTGTCACTCCATAACTCACCCTCACGATCACGCCGGCGGCGTTCCTCGCGTTTCTGTTCCTGTATCTTGCGTTTTATCTCGGCCTTGCTTAAATCCTCATACTCACCAGACCCCATTATTTCAAGCGCTTTCATATACTGGGTTTGTAATCGTTCTGGGTTTTTAGTAACGGTTAAACGCTGTTTATTTTCTTTCTTCTCGCCGCGCTGTATAACAGCTAATGCGTTTTCATACGCGCTTGATGTTGATGCTATACCAGATTTTTGTAATCTATATAATCTTTTATTAACCTGGTAAATCACCCTTAATTTTTCACTTGCGGTTATTTCTTTTGCCATATATTCACCTCGTTAAAAATAGGGCGACCACCTGGCCGCCCTAAAGTGATTAGGTTCAGTCTACCGGCGTAAAGTTGAAATACGTACGGTTTCCCTTTTTGTTTTTGGTTTCGGTTATTGTAACCGTCAGCCCCTCGGCCTTGAACTTTTCCAGTGCCTCGGCGTTATCGTTGATCGCGTGCAGCATAGTAGTCAGTACAGTAGGAGCGAAAAAGAACTTATTTTCGCTTTCCTTATAAGTTACGATCGCTGTATCACCGTTGCTGGTTTTTGCGAATGAAAAATCAATGATAGTGATTACATCGTTAACCGCGATCAGATCTTTGATACTTATCTGTTCCTTGCCAGACAGATCGATAAAACTTGATTTTGAAAACATTTCAGACCATTTCATAATTGATACTCGCTTTCCCTGGCCATGTGCCAGAACCTAATTTATACGGCGTTATTGCCGAAATCTCACCGGCGGATTTGAACCGCCGCCCATACTGGTGCGCACCTTTGCGCGTGAGATAAATATAATTATACTTTTACTAATTTGACTGTCAAACTATCCTGGAACTTATATAAATAAAAATTATTGGATATTTCATCATACGTGGCAACCGTGTATTTATAGCCGCCTAAATAGATTATTATGTTTGGTTTAAGATAATGAAATAATATGCCGTTTATCTCATGTTTTCCATGTATCTTTATGTTGCGCAAATCCTGTTCAGTTAATTTAAAACCCAGGTTATCAATATAAGCGTATTCGGGGTTATAGTTATTAACTATAATGCGCATTAAATAGGTTTGCCAGGCTGGTGTCATGCTCATTTTGCCACACTTTCCAGGTATGCACGTACTACCTTTAAACAGTCATCAACGGCCATATTGTAATATAGAAATTTTGTTTCCTGTTCCGGACTGATCGGGCGCGTTTCGATCGTCAAATTATCAATTTGTTTATATACTTTATTCAAGTCGTTAATTATGATTTGTCTAACCTCGGTATCTGTGTAATAAAGCGCTATCCGTTTTACGTAATCAATTATAAATTCTAATGCCAGCATATATTTTGGATTATAAGAATATATCGAGTCATCGATAGTCATTAATTCTTCTACTATTTCTATTGACTCGGATAATGATATATTTTCAATATTCATACGCTATACACCCCCTTATATTTCTTATAAAAATCGACTGCTGCTTTTACCTGGTTTTCGTTATCTATGAAATTGTTATATTCCTTATCGATATATACTTGTTGATGATCGGCGCGGAAATACTTTTTACCGTTCT
>Ga0247609_10005811_pt1 | contig 12023 bp, 9 predicted proteins | sample 172DNAGHGlowgp2_FD_193487 | JGI IMG/M metagenome (GOLD analysis project Ga0247609, IMG submission 193487) | Sheep rumen microbial communities from Palmerston North, Manawatu-Wanganui, New Zealand - 1728 DNA GHGlow gp2 | ecosystem: Host-associated > Mammals > Digestive system > Stomach > Rumen ... | reverse complement strand
CTGAGCCACCTGAACGGCTTTGGCACGTTTTACGTATTCGGGATCTTTTCTGGAGAGTGCAAACTCTGCGAGTCCCAATGGATTGGAACGGTATGATGATGTCTCACCCGAAGGGATAAGCTCGTCGGTTGTGGTAACTGGATCGTGGATCTCTGATACTACTTTTAAGAGCAGATTTTCGGGAAGTGCGGACATCTTGGGCCAGTCTTTGATATTGGGACCAAACTGGATTTCCTGTGTGGGATCCGCAACCCCCTTTGAATCAAATACGCGGTTGTCGTAAATAGCTTTATCAAAGAAATATGTGTATTCGTTAAAGTTGCCGTCAAATTCAGTAGCGGGCGTAAGCACACCGTGGTTTGCAGCTGTAGCTGCGATGGAACGAGCATCCATAAGAGCAACCGATGAAATCTGTCCGCTCTGAAGTTTGGAACCTTCTCTGTTGGGGAAGTTTCTCGTTGAATGACGGATAGAGAATGCATTGTTTGCGGGTGTATCGCCTGCACCGAAGCAGGGACCGCAGAATGCAGTCTTAAGCACTGCACCTGTCTGCATAATCTTTGCGGCACAGCCGTTCTTGATAATCTCCATGTATATGGGCATTGAAGCGGGATAAACGCTTAATGTGAATGCACCGTTTCCTATATATTTGCCGTCGAGGATATCGGCTGCAGCACAGATGTTTTCGAATCCGCCGCCTGCACAGCCTGCGATAATACCCTGTTCAACGACGAATTTTCCGTCTTTTACCTTGTCCTTAAGCGAGTATTCAACAGCACCGTCCAAAGATACAAGAGCCTTCTTTTCCACATCATCGAGGATGTCTAAAAGATTTTCGTTTAACTCATCGATTGTGTATGTATTGCTCGGATGGAAAGGCATTGCAATCATTGGTTTGATCGTCGATAAATCAATCTTGATGATGCCGTCATAAAAAGCAATATCGTCGGGATTAAGTTCTGCATAATCCTCTACTCTTTTATGAATCTCAAAGAATTCCTTGACCTTGTCGTCGGTACGCCAGATTGAGGAAAGACATGTGGTTTCGGTGGTCATTACGTCGATACCGATTCTGAAATCGGGTGAAAGATTCGAAACGCCGGGGCCCACGAATTCCATTACTTTATTCTTTACATATCCGTTTGCGAATACTGCTCCGATAATTGCAAGTGCAACGTCCTGAGGACCTACGCCCTTAATGGGGGTTCCCTCAAGATAAACGCCTACAACACCGGGCATATTTATATCATATGTCTGGTTTAAAAGCTGTTTTACAAGTTCGGGTCCGCCTTCGCCCATTGCCATGGTACCGAGTGCACCGTAACGTGTGTGGGAGTCTGATCCTAAAATCATCTTACCGCAGCCTGCAAGCATTTCTCTTGCGAACTGGTGGATGACTGCCTGATGAGGGGGTACATAAACTCCGCCGTATTTCTTCGCACATGTAAGTCCGAACATGTGGTCATCTTCATTGATTGTACCGCCTACCGCACAAAGTGAGTTGTGGCAGTTGGTAAGTACGTAAGGCATAGGGAATTTTTCGAGTCCCGATGCTCTTGCAGTCTGAATGATGCCTACGAAAGTAATATCGTGGGACGTCAGTTTGTCAAATCTTATTTTAAGCTTATCCATATTGTCGGAAGTGTTGTGATTCTTAAGTATTCCGTACGCTATGGTGCCTTTTTTTGCTTCCTCTTTGGAAGTTTCTTTTCCGGTGAGACTCTTTATCTCGCTTAATGCTTCGGGTGAATCTTTTATGAGTTTTTCACCGTTTACGAGATATGCTCCGCTCTCGAACAACTCTATCATTTTATATATGCTCCTTTAAAAGTTATTTTTTTCCTGCATGGCTTAATATAAGTATAAGGATGTAATAAATCGGAATAATAAGGAATATTATCCATCCCGGGTTCCATAAATGCATACCGAAACCGAGTAAAAGATAAACGACGATACAAATACCGGGAAAAATAATCAGTGTAATTTTCTCGGCTTTTGTAAGGCCTTTGCTCTCTTCCTCAGTGCTTCCGGGAAGGTTCGCGTATGTGCCGTTCTCCACTTCATATTCGGGAGTCTCGGTATCGTTATAAAGCATTTCATCCATAGTCAGTCCGTAGACTTTGGACAGGCTGATTAGATCCGATGCAGAGGGCACGGTACTTCCTTCTTCCCACTCTTTTATCAGACCTACTTCCTTACCGCATTTTTCGGCAAGTTCTTTCAAAGAAAACCCTTTGTTTTCTCGTAACTCTTTCAGTTTTTTCGAAACATCCATATAGTAATCCCTCACCATTAACTTCCTTATTTTCACACATTGTGGGATTATTGTCAAATTTCAGTATGGGTAACACAAGGGGACGGGGGTGTAGTGTCATGTGAAATGACACTACACCCCCGTCCCCCAGTGTCACAAAAAAGGAAGCACTTTCGTGCTTCCTTTTAAAAGTAACAATACCTGAATATTAGTTGGTAATAACAAGTTCTGTTTCCTTATCGAATACGTGGATCTTCTCAACGTCAAGAGCGAACTTGATTGTATCGCCGGGTCTTGCTGTTGTTCTGGGATCTACTCTGGCTGTCATAGGGAACATCTCAAGATCGAAGTATAAGAATACTTCTGCACCAAGTAATTCGTAAACCTTAATCTGGGATTCGAATACACTCATAGGTGATGTCTCTACGTACATTTCGGAATCATAAACGTCTTCAGGACGAATACCGAATGTTACGCTTCTTCCGTCATAGCCGCCTTCGATAAGTTTTCTTGACTTAGCGGGAGGAAGAGGAATTGAATGACCAGCTACGTTAAGGTAAGCTGTCTCGCCCTGTACTTCTACGATAGCATCAAGGAAGTTCATCTGAGGTGAACCCATGAAACCTGCAACGAAGAGGTTCTGAGGCTTGTCATAAAGGTTCTGAGGTGTATCAACCTGCTGGATAACACCGTCCTTCATAACGACGATTCTTGTACCAAGTGTCATAGCTTCTGTCTGGTCATGTGTAACGTAGATGATTGTAGTACCAAGTCTCTGATGAAGCTTAGCAATCTCAATTCTCATCTGTACACGAAGTTTAGCATCGAGGTTGGAAAGAGGCTCGTCCATAAGGAATACCTTAGGGTTACGAACGATAGCACGTCCCATTGCAACACGCTGTCTCTGACCACCGGACAAAGCCTTGGGCTTACGATCAAGAAGGGGAGTAAGATCAAGGATCTTAGCTGCTTCCTTAACCATCTTGTCGATTTCGTCCTTGGGAACATGTCTTAACTTAAGACCGAATGCCATGTTCTCCTGAACAGTCATATGAGGATACAGAGCGTAGTTCTGGAATACCATCGCGATATCTCTGTCCTTAGGTTCAACATCATTTACAAGTCTGTCACCGATTCTCAATTCACCTGAACTGATATCTTCAAGACCTGCGATCATACGAAGAGTTGTAGATTTACCACAACCTGAAGGTCCTACGAAAATTACGAATTCCTGATCAGCGATTTCAAGGTTGAAATCCTTAACAGCTTCAAATCCGTTAGGGTAAACTTTGCAGATATTCTTCAAAGATAATCCTGCCATTAAATTTTCCTCCTACATTATAATCTGTATTGTTATTTTTGGGTTTTACCCGTATGTAGTTATTTTACGAGCAAAGCCCTTAAAATACCATACCATATTTACACAAACTTTTCGGTAATCCTTGTAAAATTTGTCCTTCAAAATTTGTTTTCGGGGTTAATTTGTATGTTTTTTGGTTCCTATTTTGTGCAAGCTTTACACTGCTGCAAAAAATGCCCTTATTTTTTGAAATCCAGCCTCATCGGAGTGACTCTCATTCCCGAATCCACATACTCCGAACGCGTATCTTTAAAGCCCATCGCATGATAAAAGTTAACGCCGTAAGGAGAGGCGTTTACGGTGGCATACGTTTCACCGTGCTGCTTCATATACTCGACCGCAGTATTGATTAAATCCCTGCCTATTCCCATCCTCTGATGTTTGTCGTCGACAAAGAGGAGGGATATGTGTCTTTTACTCCTTATGGAAATCATACCGACTATCTCGCCGTCAAGAACCGCTACCCAGAGTTTGTATTCGCCTATTAAAAACAATTTGTATATTCCGTTGTCGGATATAAAATTGGAAAACTCTTTTACACCCATGTCGGAATAATCGGGCGCAACAAACTTTTTAAAACTCCTCCACGCGAGTGCCATGGCATCTTCCCATTCGTCTTTGACCGCTGCCCTTACTTCGTATCTTTTATCCATTTTCTCTTAACCTGTGGAGCCAGGCACCTAAAGGAGCCAGGCACCAAAAAAATCGGGGAGCCAGGCACCAAAAAAATCGGGGAGCCAGGCACCCCTTTTAATTAACAGATTTCAGCTCCCGAAGGCATTTCTTTTTCGGGAGAAACAAGTGCAAGATTGCCGTTTTCGTCTTCGGCGCAGAGTAACATTCCTTCGGATACCACGCCTGCAAGTGTTGCGGGCTTTAAGTTAAGAAGTACCATTACTTTCTTGCCGACCATTTCCTCAGGTTTGTAATACTGCTTGATACCCGATACAATCTGTCTTGTCATATTGCCGATTTTAACCTGTGAACAGAGAAGTTTCTTTGATTTGGGAACTTCCTCGCATTTTACGATTTCACCGACAACAAACTGCATTTTGGCAAAATCATCGTATGTGATTTCATCCTTAAGCTTAACTTCGATGGCGTTTTCTTCTTTTTCGTCCTCTTCGGTTACGCCTGCTTCAGCCTTCTGGATGGCCGCAATTCTTGCAGCCTCAGCATATACGTCGTTGATATCGAGACGTGCAAAAAGAATTTCGGGCTTTTCTGTAACCTTTGTGCCGTTTTCGTAAAGTCCGAATTCACCGAGTTTGTCGTAATCTCTGATAACGGTGTTAAGCTGAGCGACGATTCTTTCCGCAGTATCGGGAAGGAAAGGCCATAAAAGAGACGCACCGATTGTAATGCTCTCCGTAAGGTTGTAAAGAACGGTGGCGAGTCTGTCTTTTTTAGCCTCGTCCTTTGCGAGCACCCAGGGCTCGGTTTCGTCGATATATTTGTTGCATCTCTTAAAGAGCGTGAAGATTTCCGTAATGGCATCCGCAGCCCTTAAGTCTTCCATCTTTGCGCAAACCTTGGCATAGCTTTCGGTTGCGACTTTTTTTAGATCTTCGTCAACCGCTTCTTTTATGCCCTTATCTTCAACAATTCCTCCAAAATACTTGTTGCTCATGGAGATTGTTCTGTTAACAAGGTTTCCTAAAATATTGGCAAGATCAGAGTTAACTCTCTCTGTCATTAAGTCCCAGGTGATGGAGCCGTCGTTTTCGTAAGGCATCTCGTGAACCATGAAGTATCTGACGGCATCAACTCCGAAAAATGCTGCGAGGTCATCCGCATAAATAACATTGCCTCTGGATTTACTCATCTTTCCGTCGCCGGCAAGAAGCCAGGGATGGCCGAATACCTGCTTGGGCAGGGGCTCGCCGAGTGCCATTAAGAAGATGGGCCAATAAATTGTATGGAATCTTACGATGTCTTTGCCGATTAAGTGAAGGTCTGCGGGCCAGTATTTTTTATACTGTTCGCTGCTGTTACCGTCTGCATCATAGCCTATGCCTGTGATATAGTTTGAAAGCGCATCAAGCCATACATATACAACATGCTTGTCATCAAAATCAACGGGAATGCCCCATTTGAAGGATGTTCTTGAAACGCAGAGATCCTGAAGTCCGGGAAGAAGGAAGTTGTTCATCATTTCGTTCTTTCTGGATACGGGCTGAATAAACTCGGGATGAGTGTTGATGTACTCGATGAGTCTGTCTGCGTATTTGCTCATCTTGAAGAAATAAGCTTCCTCTTTTGCAGCCTTTACTTCTCTGCCGCAGTCGGGACATTTGCCGTCAACAAGCTGAGCCTGAGTCCAGAAAGATTCACAGGGAGTACAGTAAAGACCTTCGTATGAGCCCTTGTAAATATCGCCCTGCTCATAAAATTTCTTGAACATTTTTTGGACCTGTTTTTCATGATAATCATCGGTTGTTCTAATGAAGTGGTCGTAGGAAATGTTAAGGCATTTGCAGATGTCTTTGATTTCGCCTGCCACGCCGTCTACGAATTCCTTAGGAGTTACGCCTGCTTCTTCGGCTTTTAACTCGATTTTCTGGCCGTGTTCGTCAGTTCCTGTCTGGAAGAAAACATCATAACCCTGTTTTCTTTTAAATCTTGCAATACAGTCTGCGAGCACGATTTCGTAGCTGTTGCCTATATGCGGCTTGCCTGATGTATACGCAATCGCCGTTGTAATGTAATACTTTTTGTTTTCCATTTTATCTTCCTTCCTGATATCTTTTAATGCCAAGGTTTAAAGCGAATCAAAAAACTGCTTTATCTTTTCAATGTCACAGGTAACGCTTCCCTGTATCATCTGTTCGTTTCCGCCGCCTCTGGCATTTAAGTTTTCTCTCATTTTGCCTGCAAGTTCTTTTAATGAAATACCGGTAAGGTTTTCGTTCTTTCCGGCAACGAATCTGTAGGTATCGTTGTTTTTTTCAAACATCACAACAATGACCTTTTCTGATTCTTTTACGTTGTCGTTAATAAGTGTTCTTGCCTGGATTTCATCTATCGAATCCGCGAAATAAACTATATAAGCCGACTCCTGCATTCGAATGGTGTTTTTAAGTTCTTTTTCAAGCATCACGGTTATCTGTCTTTTAAGAGAAACCGTTTCTTCGTGTGTTTCTATGAGCTTAACATTCATCCTTAGTGCAGCCTCGGCGCATCTGCCTCGCTCGCAGGAAAGTATCTTCATGGTGTTTTTATTGTCGTCGTGAAGAGCGATGTAATCTTTTACGGCGTCAATTCCGGCTCTTAAAGTCAGTCTCATGCCGCCTCTGTGAGGGAAGAAATCAACTATTTTGACAAGCTGTATCTGTGCGCTCGAGTCAAGGCACGGAGCACAGCAGGCGCAAGTATCATAGCCGTCTATTATTACAAGCCTTAAGTTTTCGGTAATGTCGAGTTTGCTTCGATAACTGATTTTTTCTGCCTCTTCGGCGCTTGGAAGTATCGCGTAAATCGGAACATTTTCGGAGATGGCCACATTGGCTTTCATTTCGATTTCTTTTAAATCCTCTGCCGATATCGGTCCGTCGACATCCATTATCGCTTCAATGCTTTCAAGACTGCCGTCATCGTTTCTTGTTTCGGAAAGATGAAAGCCAACATTGTCAAAGCCGAATTTCGCATGAATCAGACCGCAGATTAAATGCTCCGCATTGTGATTCTGCATTCGTCTGAAGCGAAGAGAATAATCTATCTTTTGCAGTACTTTTGTTCCTGCCTTAATTTCATTTTCAAGGAAGTGAATTAACTCACCGTCGATTTCCTGTACGTCTTTTACGGGAACGTCTCCGAAAAATCCCTCGTCGCATTTCTGCCCGCCGCCTTCGGGAGCAAAAATCGTCGAATCGGTGATCACTTCATAACAATCTTCGTAGCCTTCTTTATTCGATTTTTCACATGTAAGAACGGTCGCTTCGTTCGTAAATACGGAAGCATCCGTGTCAAAAATCTTTAAAGTTTTCATATCATCTCTTTTAGGAGGCAGGCACCTAAAGGAGCCAGCCACCGTTTTACGAAATACGGACCGGACTGTTTCTAGCCCGGTCCGATTCAGTCGAAAGTTAAATACAATCGAAAAGATTATCTTCCTGTAGGAATGAAAGGTCTGATGGCCTCAGCAAGCTGAGATACAGGCATTGTCTGTAACCATACTTTTCCGGGTCCTGTAAGTTTGGTATTGAAGAAGCCTTCACCACCAACGAGCTTATTGCCTAAGCCGCCCTTAACTGTTTCAATGTCCATCTGAACTGTGCCTTCCATAACTGCAAGAGAACCGGTATCAACTAACATAACCTGTCCGGGTGCAAGATCGTACTCGATCATTGAACCGTCGATTTCAAGGAAAAGATCTCCGCTTCCTGAAAACTTCTGCATTACAAATCCTTCGCCGCCAAGAAGGCCTGCGCCGAATTTCTTCTGGAATGTTGTTTCCATTTCTACTGTTGTAGATGAAGCAAGGAATGATTTCTTCTGAGCAACGATTGTCTTTCCGCCTTCAAGGCTGACTGCAAGAATCTTTCCGGGAACACCTGTTGTGAATGCGATCATTCCTTCGCCGCCCTGAGCGGTGTAAACGTTTTCAAAAAGAGCCTCGCCGGTAAGAGCCTTACCAAACATCTTGCCCAATCCGCCGGACTGAGTCTTCATCTCCATGTTAGGAGTCATCCAAGCCATAGCTCCTGCCTGACACTTTACACTCTCATTTGCTCCCATGTTGCAAACTACAACGGGAAACGGTTCGCCTTTTACTTCGTACTTCATAAAATTACCCCTCCTATTTGTGGTATAGTGATTTAGTTTCGTATACAGGTTCGCATGTTAAATTTACCCCCAGCTTCCTGAATACGTTTTTATCCACGTGTGAAAGAATCACACTTGAATGCACCTCTGAACCCCTAAGATTATGAATCTGCTCGATTGCCGCTCTTGCGTCCGGATCTTCTGCCGCACATATCGAAAGAGCGATTAAAACTTCATCCGTATGAAGTCTGGGGTTTCTGTTACCTAAATGGTTTACCTTCAGATCCTGTATGGGACCCAATGTGGTAGCCTTTATAAGCTCCTTATTATCATCGATTCCGGCGAGTGCTTTTAATGCATTTAAAAGCATTGCACTGGAAGGTCCGAGCAGTTCGCTCGTCTTGCCCGTGATAATTCTGCCGTCGGGAAGTTCGATGGCTGCCGCAGGCTCACCGGTTGCCTCGGCCTTAACCTTGGCTGCCGATACGACCTTTCGATCGTCCACGGTGATTCCCGCCTGCTTCATGAGAAGCTCTATCTTGTAGCACTCTTCATCATCTGCTATACCCTGTCTGCGCTGACAAAGAGCTGCATAATATCTTCTGATAATTTCCTGTTTGGAAGCCTCGCTTACGACTTCGTCGTCGATTATACCGAAGCCTGCCATGTTAACGCCCATGTCTGTAGGTGATTTGTAGGGTGATTCACCGATGATCTTATCAAACATTGCGTTAAGTACGGGGAATACTTCCACGTCTCTGTTGTAGTTAACCGTCGTAATGCCGTATGCTTCAAGATGGAACGGGTCAATCATGTTGACATCCTGAAGGTCAGCCGTTGCAGCTTCATACGCAAGGTTTACCGGATGCTTAAGCGGAAGATTCCAAATAGGGAATGTCTCGTACTTGGCATATCCGGCTTTTATGCCTCTTTTATACTCGTGATAAAGCTGCGAGAGACATGTAGCCATCTTGCCCGAACCGGGTCCGGGTGCAGTGATTACGACAAGGGAACGTGTAGTTTCAATATATTCGTTCTTTCCAAATCCGTCATCACTTACGATAAAAGGAATATTGGAAGGATAGCCTGCGATAGGATAATGTCTGTAGACCTTAAGGCCGAGCGATTCGAGCTTTTTCTGATAAGCCACTGCGCTGGGCTGTGATGCAAAATGTGTAAGGCATACACTGCCGACATAAAGTCCGTAACCTCTGAACGCATCAATAAGTCTTAAAACATCCACATCGTATGTGATGCCAAGGTCGGCTCTCATTTTATTCTTTTCAATGTCCGCAGCGGAAATAACGATAACAATTTCAGCCTCGTCTTTTAACTGCGAAAGCATTTTGATTTTACTGTCTGGCTTAAAACCGGGGAGTACTCTGGATGCATGATAATCGTCGAAAAGTTTGCCTCCGAATTCAAGATAAAGTTTGCCTCCGAAAAAGTCTATTCTTTCTTTGATTTTTTCAGACTGCAATCTCAGATATTTGTCATTATCGAATCCTATTTTGTTCATCATAACTGCCCCTTTTCAAAATCTCTTTAATTATAATAAAAAACGCCTTCATAATCAAGAAAAAGAAAAAAGAACCGAAATGCTCCGGTTCTTGTGTTTTTATCTTTTATCAGAAGATTAGTCGTTGATACCTGTATCCTTTAAAAGTTTGATAACATCGCCGACTGTTTCGATATTCTCAAGATCATCCTGGGGCATTTCGATTCCGAATTCTTCTTCGAATGCCATTACGAGTTCAAACAAATCGAGAGAGTCTGCACCAAGGTCATCCTTAAAAGATGTTTCTTCTGTGATTTCAACTCCCTGAAGATTAAGCTGTTCAATAATAATCTCTTTTATTTTATCAAGCATTGTGACACCTCATTTATATAATTTTCTATTTAATCTAGCCTTAACGACTATGAGTATATTATCAGTATATTACTTTGTCAACCACAATTTTAGTTGCAATTAATCTTTGTTTACATCACAACCGCCCTTGCAACCATTCCTCAATAAATCTTTACCGGACTAGTTATGAATTACCCCAACAACTATTGAAAGCCCAACGCTACCTGCATTATAATAAGTGTTTGTCTTTAATATATCCTTATTTTGTATTGTCGTTTTTTTATATGCGATTCTACATTCACAAAAAGTTCAACTGTCTGATGCTTACAGCAAAGAATTGTATATTTCACTTTTTGAAACTCCTCTGTCTTTAGCAACAGCCTTCATCGCCTCTTTTTTATCCAAGCCAGCATCGAGATAGATTTTCATATGGTCTTCGACAGACATTTCCTGCCAGTTTTTTTGAATTTTTTCCTTTTCTTCACTTCGATTGAGTCCCTCAATTACCAGAACATATTCGCCTTTGGGATCATTCTTTTCGTAGTACTCCACTGCTGAAGATAAGTCAAAATGAAGAACTTCCTCAAACTTTTTGGTAAGTTCCCTGCAGACTGCAATTTTTCTCTCGCCACCCAAGGTTTCTTTTAATTCCTCAAGCGTGCCTTTAAGATGGTGAGGCGCTTCGTAAACAATGAATGTGCGGTATTCTCTTTTAAGGTCTTCGAGGACCTCTTTTCGCTCTTTTTTATCCGAAGGGAGGAAGCCTTCAAAGGCAAATCTTCTGGTGGAAAGGCCGGAAAGCGTGAGTGCCGTGATGCATGCGCAGGGGCCGGGGAGGGAAGTTACTTTTATGCCCTCTTCATGGCACATTTTTACAAGCACTTCGCCGGGATCGGAGATGCCGGGGGTTCCTGCGTCGGAAATAAGCGCTATATTTGTTCCTTCTTTTAACTTGTCGATGAGCGTGTACGCTTTTTCGGTTTTGTTGTATTCATGGTAGCTTGTCATCGGCACATGAATATCAAAAGCGTTCATCAGTTTCATCGAATTTCTGGTGTCTTCGGCTGCGATTAAATCAGCTTCCCTCAGGGTCTCGAGCACGCGCTCTGAGATATCCTTTAGGTTGCCTATCGGAGTCGGACACAAATACAAAATACCTGCCATTATGCTTCCTCATAGATTTTTGAAACTTCAGGTAAATAATTACCGTTTTCATCGTAGATAATCAAAGGCTTTTCGACTCTCATACCTGCATTGGCGCATTTTACGCCCTCAATTAATATCATATTCGGCTCGGCATCGATTCGCGGATAAACCACGCGAAGCCTCTTTGGCTCTAACTTGTTTTCCTTCATTTTAACGATGATTTCGTCGAGCCTGTCGGGTTTATGCACCATAAAAAATCTGCCGCCGTTTTTTAAAAGATACGACGATATCGACAAAACATCATTTAAGGTGCATTTTATCTCATGTCTTGCAACGGCCTTGCTCTCGTCGGGATTGATAAGTGCCTTGCCCGGTATCATGTATGGCGGATTGACCGTTACCGCATCGAACGATGCGTTTTTGCATACGCCCCTCAAATTGTTCAGGTCTTCGCAGATAACTTTAATCTTATCTTCCCGACCGTTTAAAATTACGCTTCTTTTTGCCATATCCGCAGACTCTTCCTGAATCTCGACCGCGGTAAAATGTTCTGCCTCCGTTTTGGCGCATAAAAGAATCGGAATGACTCCGGTTCCCGTACAAAGATCCATGACTTTATCGCCTTTTTTTAGGCGCACGAACTCTGTTAA
>Ga0247609_10005810_pt1 | contig 12024 bp, 7 predicted proteins | sample 172DNAGHGlowgp2_FD_193487 | JGI IMG/M metagenome (GOLD analysis project Ga0247609, IMG submission 193487) | Sheep rumen microbial communities from Palmerston North, Manawatu-Wanganui, New Zealand - 1728 DNA GHGlow gp2 | ecosystem: Host-associated > Mammals > Digestive system > Stomach > Rumen ... | reverse complement strand
TTTATAAGAATTCTTCATTCTTTCTAATAAGAAATTTAAATGGCCTAATCCTAAGCTACCAATTAATAATTGGTTAGTTTCATGATTTCTCTTAACCTCAACAGACTTATCCTCAAGCATAATCTTTTGTAATACTGTACCTAGCTTATCATCATCATTCTTATTAGATGTTACTAATGCTTTATAATAAACTGCAGTTGGGAATTCAATTTCCTTATAAATAACCCTATTCTTAGGATCACATAATGTCATAGATGTCTCTAATCCATCTACCTTATTGATACAACCAATATCACCAGCATGTAATTCACTAACTGGATTTTGCTTAGCACCACATAAAGTAAATAATTGGTTAACAGCGATAGTCTTCTTTAAATTAGGAACATATACAGAATCACCCTGCTTTAAAACACCAGAATTTACCTTAAAGATAGATGTAGTTCCAGAGAATGAATCTACAGTTGTCTTAAATACAAATGCTGAGAAAGGCTCTTCATCTAAAGTCTTAATCTCAATTTCATTTAATTCCTCATTAACAGCAATAATAGGCTTTAAATCACTAGGATTTGGTAAATAGTCAATTAACATTTGTAAAGCTGTATGAACAGTAATATTCTTTAATGCTGAACCAACTAATACTGGAGTTAAATCACCAGCTAATACACCATTTCTTAAACCATCATGAATTTCTTCATTAGTTAAAGCCTCACCACTAAAGAACTTATCTAATAATTCTTCACTAGTTTGAGCAACTGCCTCAACCATTGTATTATGAAGCTCAAATACCTTTTGCTTCTTATCATCATAGATAGGAGCGTCCTCACATTCCTTACCATTATATTTTCTAGCCTTTAATGTAACTACATTAATATAACCATCAAATGTATTATCATGACCCATTGGATAACAGAATGGAATTGCATTCTTACCTAATTTAGTTCTAATTTCATCTAAAACTGCTTCAAAGTTAATAGATTCCTTATCCATCTTATTAACATAGATAATTGTAGGAATACCCTTCTTTCTAAGCATATTCCAATGCTTTACAGTTTCAACCTGAACACCAGATGTAGCATCTAATACTAAAATAGCACCCTTAACTACACCAATCGTAGCGATTGCCTCTCCGATAAAATCATCATTACCAGGAATATCAATTAGGTTAATCTTATAATTTTGATATTCAACTGGGACAACACTTAATCTAACTGATGAAAGCTTGTCCTTTTCTTCAGGAAGGTAGTCACTAACAGTTGTTCCTTTTTCAACTGCTCCCTTTGCCTTTCCTGTTGCTGTAGAATATAAAGATTCTACTAAAGTTGTTTTACCACTACCTTGGTGGCCTAAAACAACAACGTTTCTAATATTGTTTCCTGCCATATATAAATTTCCTTTCTATAAAACGTGTAAACTATTAAATTCATTATAACTTATTTTTTTAAAATATTAAATAGAAAATCCCACATAAAGATAAAAAAATAGACCAAACTTGTACATTTGGTCTATTATAATTTTTAGATTGATACATTTGTTTGCTTTAAAATATGGATTGTGCAACAACGTCTCAAAACACAAAAGCGCTGAAACCAGTAATAGTAAGCTTAATCCTGTATAGTCATAAAATAGGTCATAATCCATTTCAGTTGAATCTAGCATTGTAATGAACATAAGAAATGTTGCTCTTATAGTTCTAGTATTATAATATTTGTCATAATATACATATTTCATATTAATATCCTCTAGGATAGTATTATATGATATTTTTGATCAATTTTAGAATTCCAAAGTGCCATTTTTTCTATTGCCACCACTAGTCTCCCACTATATACAAAAATTGCCACCAAACGTTTTGCCACCAAATCACTATAAAAGTTATGCAAGATATCGCAAATGACGGACAATATACAAGATATTGTATACGCTACGTAAGACATTTGACATCATACAAGATATTTTAACGATTTTTTTCGAATCCTAAGTCATAGGCCGCCTGTTCATCAACTAGGCGGCTTTTTATTTGTTATTTTTTACTTATCAAATTCTTATAATGTTTAAAATAATCCGAAAATTTGCTTATATTAATGTTCTTTTTTTTTATAAGATACTCAATATATATCCTATATACATTATTAATACCAGACATTGGTTTCGCTGGCTGTCCCATTTGCCTTTCTTCACCAATAAAATATTCACCATTAGAAATATTTGAAACAACTAATTGTTCTTCCTCTTTAGCGAAACATATAAAATTATCATAATCATTTTCATCATCAAAATATAGTAACCAATATTTGCCAACAAATCTAGAACTTGTATCAAAAGTGTTTTGAGTTAATATTCTTTGAATTTTTCCAGAAATAGAATTCTTTAATAGATAATAAAAATAAATCGCCTTATTATTTATTTCAATAGAGCCATCTTGAGGTATTACTATATATTTATTAAACTCATCAACATGTGCAATGTGGATATTAAATATCACAGTATTAAAGTAATAAATATTGGCATTATAATCCCCAGAACGGAGATTAGGATAAAAGCAAGCCATAGTTTCCATATCCCATATATTCTCATTTTCTTTATCAATTTCTATTCTAAATTCCGGAAAAAACTTATTAAAAATAACATTTGTGTTACCTAAATCAAGACCAAAGTTACCTTTTTTGTCATAGCTTCCCCAATTACTATAATCATCAAGAACCAACAACATCTTTTCCATAATAGTTTTGTTTATTCCAAATCTTTTTTTCCACAATAATTCCTGTTTGTCTAAATCAGCAGATGATTTTTTTGGTGTGTTTGTATCTTGAACTCTAGTGTAAATGTGATTTGGAAAAATCCCTTTGTATTGCTCACGTAAAATGAAAGGTGTGTTGTTTGAATTTTCAATCACAATTACATCAATCAAATGGCTATTATATTCAAATGTATCTACATGAACCATAGGATGAACGTCCCCCAAAAATTTTAAATCCTTTAATCCGTCTACTAGTTTTTGAGTATTCCTTCTATTTTTATCGTTTTCAACGCCAATTATTTCAAAACTATCACTTATTCCATAAAACAAATATGCGTCTGAATCAACTAAATTGTTTGCCATACAAATAATATCATGATATAAATCATCCTTATTTTCTTTTGGGCACCATTCTTGTTTAAAATCCCAGTAAGGTCCTTCATGCCTTTTATTTAACAACATTTCAAATATATCAATAATTTCCATTCATATAACTCCTTATTTTACTACAAGTTTTTTTCTTTAAAATGATTAATCTACCAGTCAACGATTTCATAAAACTCTTTCCCATATATTGGTGGTATATACAAATCAATTGTACCATATTTATATTGCATAACAGCAAGAGCAAATGCATATGCGTCCATCTCTATATCTTGTTTAAAATAATCGTCATTCACATTACCATTTTCATCTTTTACTCGTATGTAGTGTTCTTCTTCATACTTCCATCATTTTACTAAGTTCTCTTCTACTCCATTATTTATTCCTTCATCTAATTCATTTATCTTCATATGTTGGAAAATGTGCCTAATTTCGTGAATGGCATAATATTCAACATCTTGAAAAGTATCATTTTCGTATGCATATATAACCGCTTTTAAATTAAGACTCACACTATTATTTGTTTTATCGCAAGCTCCCCATAATAGTAACATCATCATCCCATGTAAAACGCCATTTAACCGCTGGTACTTGATAAAACTTTCCATTATCATTTATAAATTTGGTTATCATTGAAGCAAATACAGGATTATACTTTGCACAAAGATTTTTAAATTCTTCTTTTAACATATTAATCATTCTTTCTATTTTTTCTATACTCTTTAATAATATTATCTAAATGTGATATATAAATGTTATGGTCTACAATCAGATTTGTATATTTGTCAGGGGCAACAGCATAAAGCAATCCATCATATATAAGTTTAAGCATATTAAAAATTCTTTTTATGTTAACATATGATAAATTCTTTGATGATGCTTCATCTTTTAAGCTTGAAATGTGAGCAAAATAATTGTCACGAAAATCACTTATTGCATTTATAGTTTCTTTATACATTTCAATTAATCCATCTATTTTATTCAAATAATCGAGCATTGGAAAAACATCGAATTTAATTTCGAATTGATCACCATTATCATAGGTGAAAACTTCATATATTTTTTGATTATTAATATTTGATTTATTATTAACTAATAGATTTTTTATTTTTAAGATGGAATATTTTGAGTTAAAACCAGATAATAATTCTTTCAATTTTATGACAACATATTCAAAAGAAGCGTTGTGAACATACCTTAGAAAATTACCAGATTCCTCCCAAAAAACATTCTTCTTCTCATAGATACTATCTAAAATCTCAAATTGACCAGCAATTTCAACAGCTAACAATCTTCTTGCATAATCAATTCTTTCAATCAATTCATTTATGGTTTTACACCTATTCTCGAAGCGAAATGAACTTGAATAATGTAAGGAAGTATAAGATTTTACACCATTTCCATAATCAATATTATCTTCAATCATATTTTTTTTGTGAATGCTGCTATCCCATTCTTTATCACTTTGACTGTCACTATATTTTTTCAATAATTCTTTTAATTTATTTATTTCAATACAATTTGGGCAAACATCGTTCCCGTTTTTTAAAATATAACTAAAATCATTTTGATCATCATATTCTGAATCACAAAAACGGCATAACTTTTTGATTTTCATATTTTGAAACCTCGCATTAGTGTTATTATACCATAATTTTATGAATCTTATGAAGTAATAAAAAGGAGTGACTTTCTGCCATATGACAGAACCATCACTCCTTATATTTTGTAGTTGTAGTTGCACCATCGATATTTTAAAGTCCATACTATCGATAATTTGGAGATGTATGGTATGGTACACTACTTATAATTTAAAGAACCGATATTGAATAGCACTCCTTTTATCTCTTTTATACACCAATTGTAATCTTACCTAATACACCATTAGAATCAACTGCGATAGTAGCGTTAACTACTGTACCGCCTTCTTCATTAACAATCTTAGTTTGATCAGGTAATATCTTACTTTCGTATGGTTCAGCTAGTACTCTTCTTTCCTCATGGTGTTGGATTTTCAGCTGATGAAACGATAGGTACTACTACCTCTATAATAAGGCATAAATAAATTGACCTGAACAATTATTAGCTGTATTCTTCTTGGTTTTCAATAGTTTCAGCAAGTTCTTTTAATCCTAAAGATGATATTTTTCTAATAATTATATATTATTATATTTTCAAATTAGTATTTGTCAAAAAACACCTTAACATTGTATAAAATGTAAGCATCAACCTTAACAAAGGATTTTTTTTAAAATATTCCTATATCTCTTTAATGTGGATATTGTTAGTTTTTTTTCCCATTCTGATTTTTCAAAACGAACAAAATCGTTTAATTTTTTTTCGAATTTTTTAGCAAATGTATCTTTCCTTGGAAAATCAATTTTAGCCAAGTTTTCAAGAGCATACTCAGAAAAATAGTACTTACATTCCTCAAGAGGGTTCCCATAATAATTCTTACTCAACGAAACTATTTTAATAGACATTTCAATCAAAAAAGATGTAAGTCTATCCTCATTTTTCTCATTCTTTACAACATACTCAAGTAATGCTACATCTTCATAAATAGGGATTTCAACGTTCAATTTTGAATAACACCATTCAATTATTGATTTATCATCTATTCTAACTAAAGCTTGACAAATATATAAAATTGTCGAACTATGATTATCATTACCAAATGTCTCATCATAATATTCTTTCAAAAAAGGTACTGCTTCATTAAAACTTTTGACACCTAACGAACATATACAATCATTAATAAAATTTACATCGTTTGATTTTCTAATTGCATCAATAACATATTTGATAACTATATGATCACAATCAATAAATGTCATATGTGAAAGATATTTTCTATGAGAAATTCTTACTCCTATTCTCTTTAAATCTTTTCGTAATTCTCTATATGAGTACTCTTTATTAATCATATTCTACCACCAAGGAAAATACTTGATTATAATACCTGAATTCTTTAGTGATTCGGAAATTTTAGTATGAAGACGGACATAAATTATGGTTTTTTCATAACCAAGGTTCTTATATGCAATCAATTGCTTTGTCAAGCTTTGAGAAGCAACATTTTTAGAATCAATTAATAAACTACTACCTTTTACAAAATCCGGCCTTAGTTTTCCTGAATTCATTGTATGGGCTTTAATCCCGGTCCTTGCTTGAACATACTTTTCACCCATTATTCCTTTTTCATACGGAGTCATATGTCCCATTCGATAACTTGTGATACCCCTATAAACAAAACCACCAACCACACTTCCAACTATTCCACCAATTGCCGAACCAAGTTCAAAAGAACCACCTAATGATTCACTTATATATCCACCCGCAATTGATCCTATTCCTTGACCAATCAATCCAGCACCTATACCAGCAAACGGTGTAAAACACAATGCAATTCCGGCTACAATCGATAGACCAGAAACAATCAAACTCGCAACCTTACCATCTACACCAGCAGCATTCAAAGCTGCCGAAGTTGTTATTGATATTCCAGCAGCCATTAGTCCAACTCCGAAAACCTGTCCGCCAGGAAACATACAGGCAATTAATCCACCAATAAAAGATAAACCACCTACTAGCCATTCCCACCAACTATTTCCATCCGGATCAACATACATAATAGGGTTATTATTACAATAAGTCCATAAATTCAATCCACCTAATACATCATATTCTAAATATGATATATCATCTAAAGATATGAATCTCATTATCTCTGGATCATAATATCGATTATTTAGATAATATAATCCAATCTCTTTATCATAATAATATGATCTATATCTTATTGGATTGATATTTGCCATATCATCTACATTTAATAATATATTGCATTTACCATATGCATCATAGGAATATTTTGCATAAGTATTATAATTATCATCGATTATTTCTATTACATCATTAAATATATTCTTAATATAATGATAGTTTATATTATTTAATGTAAATCCTTCTATTCCATTAATTCCATAATTATAGGTAATAACATCACCTGGTGATGATATTGCCTCTATATTATTATTTATGGATTGTCCTTCTATAATACTACTATTATATACAGTATGGATTTCCTTTAATAATCTTTTACCATCTCTTACATATTCTATTTCTTCATTAGATGTAATCTTCTTTATTCTTAATCCATTATAATCATATTCAAAATGATTGTTACCATATTGAAGTAATTTATTATTATCCCATAATAATGTATTACCCTTATAATTAATTGGTCTTAATGAATTATCATATGTAATTTGATTATTATCATATGATATTAATTTATTATCATTATCATATTCGAAGTCTTTATATGATGAATTTAATAATATATTATTATCTGATAAATCATGGATACCCTTAGATATAATATTATTTTTTTCATCATATGAATATGTATATGTATGATTTAATTCATTACTATCTAATCTAATTAATCTATTTAATCCATCATAATAATATCTTGTTTCATTATGATTAATTATTGATTTAATAATATTCCCACATTTATCATAATAAAATTTATTATAAATGATTCTATTATTAATCTTTTGCTTAATTAATTTTATTAGATTAGTAGTTCTATTATTTATATTTAAATATTCATATGACTCATCAATGACATTATTATCTTTATTAATAATTCTCTTTAATGAATCATATTTTAATTCTTCATTAAAGCTATTATGTGATAATCTAATTAATTCATTATCTTCATTATATTGATAATTATATGTATCATTATCATAAGATATTGATGTCGTATTACCATAAATATTATTAGAATATTTTTTAATATAATTATCATTTGATATTTTAGATAAGACATCATCAATATATTCATATGATTCTAATATATTATCATTCTTATCCTTAATTGATATTAAATTATCATTTGAATCATATTCATATTTACATATTATTTCTTGTGTCTCATTATTAATCTTTTTAATATATAAAGGCTTATCATATAAATCAGTAACCTTCATATAGCCTTTATTATTATTTAATTTAGATACATAATACTTTTTACCTAATGATTCATCATAGATAAAATTCATATATAAATTATCATTAATGAATAATGATGATTCCATACTCCATTCATCATATGTATATTTATAATTTATATTTCCATTTGAATATGAATCTAATCTTCTATTCTTTTCATATTTAGAATTAGATATTAGATCTGATTTAATATATGAATCTGAAATAGTAGTTATAAATCCATTCGGTGTTTCTTCATATGATTCATTAATTGTATCAGTATATTTAGTCTTATATCCTAATTCATTTGAATCTGATATAAGATTACCATCACTATCATATTCATAATCTTTAATGATAACATTTGATGAATCATGCTCATTATAAGAAATGTTCTTTATAACATTTCCACTCTCATCATATTCATTAATTATTACATTTAATTTAGAATCTGATATTTTAGTAATTTTAGAATTATTATTGTATAAATAATTCTTAATATAATTATCTTCTAATGAATCAATAAGGTTATTATTTAAATCATATTCTTCATAATTAGTAATTATTTCTTCTTTTTCTAATAATTCATTTTCGTTATATGAATAAATGTTATGATTAGATTTAATAACATATCCATTCTTTACTGAATCATTAAATAAAGGATAAATAACATCACTTAAATATGATTCCTTTATTTGTTTACCACTATTAAATAATGTGTAATTAAATTTACATTCTGATAATGCGATATTATGAATAGTACATAATCCATTATTATCACTATAATCTACATAAATTGTTACACTATTAGGTTGGATTGCTTCACCATTTGAGTCTTCATTTAATGTTACTGGTATAGCTACTATTTGTTTACCTGTAATACTAGGATTAAATGAAGCACCATATGTAATATCCTCATTAGGATATGATAATACAACTCTTAATTCATATTTAATATTACTTACATTAAATTGATGTTCACAATATGCAGTCTTTCTATATTCATTAATATTAGAAAGTGAATTAGCACTTGCTAGGGCATATAACGTATAATCTGTTTTTAATATATTTGGTAATGTTACATTATATACCTTACATCCAGGGAATGATTCTTCATCACTTTCAAATACCTTTTTATCATTCTTATTGGATTCAAATGTAAAACTACAATGACTAGAATCATATTCATATCCTATGATATCTTCTATTTCATTATTCTTCTCATTTATTTCTGTTAATAATGAATTATCATTATCAAATATATATGTATATTTTGAATAAATATATTCATCATCTATTAATAGATATTTTGATTTATCAATTATAGATATTTCATTATCTAAATATGTATATTCATGTAATTCCTTTAAATTATCGTTTGTACTTACCTTAGATACGTTATCTAATAAGGTATTCTGATAATGTAATTTATATCCTAAATTATCACTTCCAATAATTTTAGATATAATTCCATTCTTATATTCAAATTTAGTTATATTATTATCATTATCAACTATTTCAGATATTTTATTATTTATATAGCTTATTGATAATGATTTTCCTAAATCATTTGTTAATTTAATTAATTCATTATCCTCATTATAAATAAATTCTAATTTGTTATTATTTTCATCAACTAATGATTTAATTTTATTATCATTATAATTAATCAATAATTGATGCTTATAATTATCAAATATTGCGCATAGCTTATTATATTCATTAAATCCATATATTAATGATTTGTCTTTATTAACTAAATAAATAACAGGTATTTCTTTCTTATAAATAGATAATTGTTCTCTTTTTTGAATTAATAATTTATTATAATAATCTAGCTGTATTTCGAATCTTTCAATACATAATTCATAATAATCTTTAACTAATTTATTATATTTAGTTTCATAAATAGTTCTCTTATTATTTAAATCAACACTTGCATTATATAATTCTTTTGATTTATTATTTATATTCTTTTGAAAATCCCAGCTATTTTGTTCAATTGAATTTGAACATGAAAGTATTTGTTGATTAATTGCCTCTAGCTGATATGTAAATAATTGTTCATAATATTTAGCATTCTTATATGAAACTGTTAATTCACTATATTGTGTTTTAACATCATTACTTTGATCTATGTCATCATGATAAAAGCCTTCTAAATTAGCCATTTCCATCATACGACCATCATAATCTAAATATAAATACTGACGAACTGAACCAGATACATTTCTATCATTATCTAAGCCATAGGCGCTAAAATTATTTGTTTTCTTTGTTTTGTTATAATATACATTTCTATTACTATAATAATTATCATAAGAATTCTTCAATCCATCATTCATATTTACTTGAAGTAATGATAATTCTCTTGTTATTCTTTCATATGCCTTTTGTGCATCTTCATAATTTGTATATACAATATCATTTAATTTTGAATACTCTGACTTTTGATAATTTAAATCCTCTATGGTTGCGTTTATATTAAATATTTCTTGTTCTAAATTACTAATGTCTTCATTCTTAAAATTATAATTATCAGAATGAATAAAATCATTATAATCTCCATATAATGATAATCCTGAATCACTCTTATAATATGTTTTTACAATATGTCCATCATATTCTAAGCTTCCATCTGGTTTTATTATTACATCCTCTTTATCAACATATACTCTTTCATTATTAGAATTTAAATAATAGTACAATATATCTAGTATTTCTTCACTTGAATCAGGATATATTATCTTATATGTATCTACATCTAATTTTACAATGTTTATATCTAAGCTATTATTTACACTTCCATCATTTGATATTATTAAATCTATTTTGGTTTTTATTTTACTTTTTATATGTGATAGTCCATTATATATTAAATATATTTTCTTATCATTTAATCTATAATTTAAAACACCATCACTAATATCATAGCTAATTGTTTTATATTTCATATGACTATACTCCAATCAACTATTTTTTTCTATAATATATTTTTCTTATATAGGCATTTGATATAAATAAATCCCCTTCAGTCACCTTTAAAACATTAATATAATCATTTTCATCATCTGTGGCATAATATTGCATAAAACGATAATATGAACTTGTTTGTTTTCTAAAAAATTTAGGTAAATTTGAGGCAGCTGATCCATCAAATGTTACACTCATTATTTCATTTGTGCTTGCTGTATCAGAAAAATATACTGTGTATTCTCTTGTCGAATCATCTAATAATGTTTCTACTCTTTGATTTGAACCTGAATATATCAATACTCTCGAATCATAATCATCTATCTTTTCTTGTATTAATTCATCAATTGTTTTAGAACCAATATATACTTTACCATTGCTTCTAACTTCAAATAATATATTATTTTGACTTATTACTTTTACAGTTGAATCTGTCATTTCTAAATTAAATGTTGGATTTGATAAATGTAATTCTTTTTTTAATGTACTTATCTTAAAGGCATCATCTTCTGTCTTTATTTCAGAATATTCATCCCTAACATCCATTGAATTATATGTAACTACACCACTTGTATTTAAAGTTACTAAATTAATATTATTATTCATATTTTTTAATTTAACAGTATCTTCAAACTGTAATCTATATTGATTATTACCATATGACGATTTATGCAATTCAGTATGGCAATTAAATTTTGTTTTTGTTGAATCGATTCCTATATCTGTTGATTTGCCTTTTAACAAGAATTTTTCTTCTGTTAATTCTAATTTTGATTCATTATCATGCAATATATTTATATCACCATCTGAATCTATATTAATACTTGAACCATTATTTTTAAGTTCTATTTTATCTCCTAATTTAAATTTTTCTATATTATTTACTTTGCCTAAAATATTTTCAGTTGAAAAATCTAAATATGTGG
>Ga0247609_10005807_pt1 | contig 12026 bp, 28 predicted proteins | sample 172DNAGHGlowgp2_FD_193487 | JGI IMG/M metagenome (GOLD analysis project Ga0247609, IMG submission 193487) | Sheep rumen microbial communities from Palmerston North, Manawatu-Wanganui, New Zealand - 1728 DNA GHGlow gp2 | ecosystem: Host-associated > Mammals > Digestive system > Stomach > Rumen ... | reverse complement strand
AACTGCTGCTGTGAAAACAGATTGGCCACAGCAAATCTTGGCTCCGATATCGCTAGAGAGGCTTGCGCAGACCGTGCAGCCGTAAATGAGGGTGTACGTGATATTATCGCTAACCAGACAGCTGGCGTTCAGAGAATCCTTGATCAGATGTGTAATGACAAGATTGACGCTAAGAACGAGCGTATTGCAGATCTTGAGAGACAGCTTACGATGGCTAATCTCGCTGCTTCACAGAACGCTCAGACAGCTAAGATCCTTGCTAACAACGAAGCACAGACCACAGCACTTGAGCAGTATCTTGCACCTGTTCCTAGGCCCGCTTATATTGTTCAGAACCCCAATTGCTGTCAGCAGAACTACGGTTGTGGTTGCGGATGCGGAAACTTCTGATATAAGGTAGGTATATTTATGGCTGAATATTTAACGAGGGACGCTATTGAGAATGTACCTCTCAATACACCTATCCCTTTTTTAGATTCCATCCGTTGCCCTAATGGGTATGTGGTCCATCAGGCTGGTTCTGGAATTTTTATTCTCCGCGGAATAGTTAATAATCCTTGTGCTTCATTCGCTAGATATGAAGTTGAGTTTACAGGTAATATATCCATTCCTACGGGCGAAACAGTTACTCCTATAGCTACTGCTATAACCGTTTCCGGTGAGTCACAGCAGGGTAGTAGATCTATATTTACACCAGCCGCCGTAGATGAGTACGGTAATGTCACAAGCCGTGCGACTATAACAGTTCCTAAGGGTTGCTGTTTCACAGTATCCGTAGAGTACGTAAGTGGTGTTACGGATGGCACAACCGTACCCACGCCTAACATTAATGTTATTGATGGTAGTCTTAGTATTACCAGAGTAGCTTGAGAAAGGAGGATATTATGAAGGTTTTATATACTGCAGAAGATAGAGTTCTCAAAGAGATAGAGCAGATTTGCGATAAGCCGACGTGGTCTCCTTCAGACATCGAAGCACTTTACAAGATGGTTGATATCGTTAAGGACGTAGAAGATACTTGTCTTAAGATCGAAACTGTCAAGGCTATGAAGGATGCTGGATATTCTCAGGCTAATTATAGTTACGAGCACCCCGAGTCAATGCGCTCTATGCATAATATGAGATCGTATGATGACGATTACAGTATGCGTAGAGGTCGTGATTCCATGGGTCGCTATACAAGCAGAGATGATAGAGGTGGCTATAGCGGTCACGATGATTCCTCTGCTATTGATATTCTCAGAGATAAGATGCACGCGGCACCAAACGAGGCTGAGCGTGAGAAATATCGCTGGGTTATTGAACAGTTAAGTAGATAATTGTAGGTCCGTAAGGATCTATAGCGGTCCTTACGGACATTTTTATATATTAGAAAGGAGCGACCCTTATGGATAGCGATATGATTAAAGGCCTGAATAAGGCTATTGATGCGGCTACTGGTAAAACCGGTGGTGATTACACATATTTGAATAATACTCCTGTCACGGAGAAGCTTGATGAGCTCGCAGCTGCTATAGCGGCCGGTGGCGGTGGAGCAAGTGCTTTGTCGGACCTTACGGACGTTGATATTAGTGGTAGTGTCCAGGGCGGTAAGGTGCTTAAGTATAATGCAGTCGAAGAAAAGTGGGCTCCGGGAGATGACTCTGGTAATGTGCAGTCCGACTGGAATGAAAATGATCCTGCATCCGGAGCTTATATTTTGAATAAGCCTACTATTCCTGATGCACAGATTAACTCGGATTGGAATGAGTCAGATCCGACTAGTAAAGCTTATATTACAAACAAGCCCACAATACCGGACGAATTATCTGATTTATCAGATGACACAACCCATAGAACTGTTACGGATGAAGAAAAGATCACTTGGGATGGTAAGACAACTGTAAAACAGATGTCAATAACAGATTATGAGGCTTTACCTGACTCTGAGAAGATGAATGAAAAAGTCGTATATGCTTTGCCAAATGCAGATTTTTATATTCCTACAATCTATGGTATGAGAATCAAAGATAATGAATCTGTTAGTGCACAGAAGATTACATATTTGAATGATGCAACAAATATGGAACCCGCATATATGGATTTTGCAAATAATAAATTTGAATATGGAAGCTGGGCTAATGCATTTTTTATGCCCCGTCCTTGTATGCTTAAATATGATGGCACTGTAGATTATTATCTTGATCCTAATGACTATTATAAGAAAGAAGATGGAACTGCATCTGATGTAGATGATTTTTCTTATGATGGTAATGCCATGATCGAATGGGGTCAAAATGGTGTTAGAATTTGGTATAAAGTTGTACCAGATGAACTAGACCCTAAAAGTTGTGAAGTGTACGTATCAAATTATAAAGTAAATGATACTTATAAAGCATGGTCATTTATCAATAATGATGGAGATCTTGTAGATCATTTTTACACTCCTATATTTAACGGTACAATCGATGGATCTGGTAGACTTAGATCTATAAGCGACAAGACTTATAAGGATTATTGTAAATCTAAAACAGCAGATCAGGAAATAGCAGCTGCACAGCTTAATAATCCTATTGGAGAAGATTTATGGTATACTGAAGTATACTGTGATATTAATCTTATCAATTACCTTCTCATGATGATGGCTAAAAACACTGATACACAAGCCGCATATGGTTACGGACGATCAACAGTAGCTGGATCAGTTGAGAATATGCTTGATACCGGAACGATGAATACCAAAGGTATGTTTTGGGGATCTAATGACGGTACTAGTGGTGTAAAAGTATTCGGAATGGAAAATTATTGGGCAAATCAGAATAGACGATTAGCTGGTTTGTTAGTAGAAAATGGCGTATTCTATTATAAATTTACAAAAGGTACTGAAGATGGATCGACTACAAGTAACTACTCGACCACTATCGGTACTGGTTACTTAGTTGGTCCTACGGCCGGGGATACTTCTGGTTATGCCAAGTCTATGGTATATAAACCCGATGGATTTTATGGTTGTGTAGATGTAAGTGGTGGATCTGGAACAACTTATTATGCTGATTATTTCTATATAAATACTTCTAGTTTACGATATGCTTATCGTGGCGGTGCTTGTAGCAATGCCCGGTACTGTGGGGCTTCGTGTTTCACTCTGGGCCTCGTGGCGGGGGAAGCGTACTGGCTCATTGGCGCGGCTCTTTCTTGTAAACCTAAGAAAATCATTCCAGTATAATTTAGTATAATCATGTAGGCAAATGTTATCTTATATAGGTTGGTTAAATAGTTCCGACACGTACAATGCTTACAAGAAATGGATAAAAACAATGATAGCATTTCAAAAGCTCAAACGATATGAGAGTTTTTGGACAAAGAAATGTATAGGAGGTATTATGTATGGACTGGATTGATAGCCAGAGTATTGAAGAATTACCATTAATCGATAAGACATCATCAAAAGATTATGTTATTGTCAGAAAAGATATGACATTTGTTCCTGCGACAGACGATTCAGAGGCTCATTATGAGTATAAAGAACAGTATATCCCTAAAGATAATTGGGTAATATACGAAAAAGCCATCTATCACGATAAGACATTAAATGATACTGATGGAGCTATTACAGAACTTGCTTGCATGATAGCAAAATTGGAGGGAACCGTATATGGTAGCTGATTCATTTTACAGACGAATAATAAAAGGCGAAATAACTCTTGAAGATGTTCCTGCTATGTGGCATGAGCAAGTTAAAGAGATGCTTGAGAAAAATGACGTAAAGGAGGATTAAAACATGCCAGTTATGATGTATAAAGGTATTCCCTATGGTGAGGGTACTAATACTTTAGATGGTCTTAAAGATGTTGATATTTCTAATCCTTCTACCGGAGATGTTTTGAAGTATGATTCATCAATCGGTAAATTTGTCAATGGTGTTGGCGGCTCGTCTGCAACGGTATTGACTAAAACACTTACGGCCGGCTCAACTTCCGTAACGTTCACTGATCCGAAGCTTACGGATGGTAGTAGGACTAGTATATATACCTCAAATGGTGTTGGGCCGTTATATTTTGACGACTCTGTAGACGGTGAATTAACGTTGTATTTTTCTGCAACGATTAACGATGTTGGTGTGGAGGTGGTTGTAGAATGAGATATTATGCTGTAGATCCTGTTAGACGCAATACTAGCCCCGATAAGAAAACACCAGGTATATTTTCAAATGCTAATGCATATTTTGGTCTTGATTTATCAGATATATTTCATTTAAGATATGATTTTAAAGCCTATATTCCAAATACTGATACGGCTGAGTATGCTAATATAATGGCATATACTGACAATGGAGGACTATGTTTTAATAGATTATATGATGCAACTAATGGGTATCGTATGCAATACGTTACCCCAGCAGGATCAAATGTTTTGGTAACCGATTCTATAGTATTTAATGACTGGAATGATATCTCGATAAATAATGGCAATATAATTGTTAATGGGGATTTATATAGCGGTGATAGCACGACTGGGACGAAGAACAATATTGTCTGTTTCTTTATTGCTTATACGGACGGTTCTAGAAAATGGAGAACTCCTTGCCCCGCGGGAACCGGTATAGCAGGAATAAAGATCTATAGAAATGAAGTTTTGGAAAATGATTTAATACCTGTTAATATGGTTAAAGAGGGCGGAACGACTAAAGAAGGGGCGTTTTATGACTTAATTAATAAAACGTATCATTTTAGTATGACGTCGGTTCCTTTTGTTTATTCCGAAATGTAAATTACATATGTTCCTAATAATATCCAAAGGCTGTGTAGAAAACATGGCCTTTATTTTTTTCGCGTAGGAAACACCTCCTTTAATAGAACAAATAGACCGAAATGTCTTTAAACTATAGGAGGTTTTTATGAAAAATATAATTAGAATTATTAGTAATTTAGTAGCAACCGCATTGATTGCGATTATAGTTTTTACCGGTTATGGAGCCGGTATGAAAGAAAAACTTATGAAAATATATAATTATTGCCGTTATCAAATAACGGCACAAGAGGAAAAAGAAGTAATCAGTCCCGATGGTGAACTGATGAATATAGCCCAGAATAACTGGGTAATCTCGCATGAAAAGGGCGAGATAATTAAGATAACAAAAGGATAAATAAAAGATGCTGAGCATCATCTAAAACTGCTCTTTTATTTTTTAGCCACGTGGCGATCGTAACGGACGCGTGGGAAACATATTATCTAATAGAACTAATAGACCGAAATGTCTTTAAACTATGGAGGTTTTTATGACAAGAGAGGAATATTTGGATGATTTATATAATCATCCGGAAAATTACGAATTGGAAACGGACTCTTTTGGGGTCCGTAGATATATGGGCGGATATATGCCCATTGACAAGTCCTTCGTTACTGATGACGAAGGAACGGAAACCCTGTGCCATGCAACAGGGTATGAAATATGTCTGGATAATGATCCGGATAACTGGTGGAACGAATATGAGAATCCGTTCACCGGAGAATTGTATTTAGGCCGATAAGGCCGAGTAAAAGATGCTGAGCATCATCTAAAACTGCTCTTTTATTTTTTCGCGCAGGAAACGTTCCTCTTAATGAAAGTGCTAATAAAACACAAAAGGAGGTGATATATATTAAAGAGGCACTTATATTTATGGTGGCGACAACGATCGTCACAATGTTGGTTATGGTTTTTTGCTTCGGTTTAGCCGGGGCAATTTAAGAAAGGAGGCATTTTATATGCTTTGGTATTTAATTTTGTTACCGATTTTATTGGTAACGGCATTTTGGGTTCTTATGTTGAACCCAATAATCGGAGGAATAGTGATCGTCTGTTTGACGATTATTGCTATTATTAAAATGCTCATAAGGAGGTGACTATTATGAGCAATAATATTTATTTGATGTTACTTGATTTCGTAAGCGAGGTCAAGTCTTTAACCATTTTGAGTGCTATCATTTTAGTGATAGTCTTTTTATGGACAGGTTGGATTATGTTCAACCTGTGGATTGAAGAGCGCGTAAAGGCGCTCTATGAGAAACAGAATGCTCATCGCGAAGAGGAAGCGATGGGCAAATATATCGAGCATCAGTTTGATGACTCGAAGAAACAAAAGTAAAAAATAACGGGACTGTTGTGAAACAGCCCTTTTATTTTTTCGCGTCAAAAACTAGCATCTTAATAGACGGACAACAAACTATATTTCGGTCCGTGGAGGTGACAAATGATATTTTTAGGAATTAGTTTAATAATTTCAGCCGCAATTATAGCGGCAACAGCAATATTCTTATTTAATAAGAGTATAAAAATGTACAAAGAGACTTACAGTAGTCTCTTTAAAGATGACCCGGTAGAGACACCGGATAGCAGCGACAATGCTGCAAAGGATAAAATCGTCGATATTAAATTCGGCGGATTCTAAAATTTAGTGGCTGAGCGACCACATTAAAAACCGCTCTTTTATTTTTCGCGTAGGAAACACGCGTCTTAATGAACGTGTAGAGACACGTTAAATTTATAATTTAAATGAGTGGGACTAAAATTCCACTTTTATTTTTGGAGGTGATTTTTATGACAACAAAAGAAGCAAAAATTTATGTGGTAGATAGACTTTTTAGGAGTTTATATTACCAGAGAACGACAAGAACTAAGGACTATATAGTCCTTAAGAGGGGTAGACATATGGTCTATCCAGAAACATTTATAAACAGTTACAAACTATCAAGGAGATTAGGATTATGATGGTTTTGGTATTTACTTTAGGAATGATAACAGGTGCAGTAGTGCTTGTTATTGGTTATATTACTTGGGCTCGAAATGAGTTCAAAAAGTATACAAAGAACGAAATTAAAAACTTTGCTGAAAAAGGTGCTGAGTTTTTAAATGTAAAATTAAAAGACGACCCCATGCAAAACGCGATGGACGCATGGGAAAAGTACAGAAAGGAGAATAATAATGATATTTGAGATCATTAAAGACCCACATAATGGGGCTATTCTTGGAGTAAGGGTATTCGGGATCGTGATCTCGAGTGCTAAGAAATTTAAGTTTTGGAATCGTATGTATTCCGAAACAATATTAGATAATATTAGTTTGTCTAATAAGAATTATCATTTAGATCTGACGTTAGATAAGATCTGCGACGTATTAAATGATATGAGACTTGATATTGACAATGCCGATGATGAAGAGAGTATTATCCCTATTATCGACAAAGCATTCGACGATATTAACAAATTCGCGTAGGAAACGCGCGGCTTAATGAAGGTGATAGGTTATATTACTAGTTGATATAACTTGTCACCTTTTAATTTTTTTGGAGGTGATAAAATGACTGATTTAACAGGATCGCATTGGGAACCATGGAGGCAATTATCCGTAGCTATTGTTGAGGCTCAGATAGAAGATTACAGGAGTGTACTCGGACGCGTTGATATTTTAGTAAAGCGCGACGACCCAGTATCACTCAAAAAGTTCTTCAAAGCAGCTACGGAGAAAGAACAAATTGAAAAGTTCTTTAATTCCGATTGGTGCGAGGAACTTAGAGTTGGGTCTGGATATTCTGGCCCATACATATTGGCACAGCTGCAAAAGCAGTATCCAATAGATGAAAAGTTATACCAAAAGAGATTCTCGGAGGCTCGAAGTTTACAGAAACGCATAGCCGAAAGAGAAGCAAAGAAGGAGGCTTACCTTGAGCAACTTAGGAAAGAAGGACGTAAGAGAGCGTCAAAGAATAAGTAAAGAACCCCCTTATCAACCCCTCGATATACTTGTCTATATCGCTGGGGTTATTCTTTTGTTTGCTATAATAATTATATTATGGCCTAAACAGGAGGCTTCTGCGGGAATTATAGATTCCCATACGGACAAATCATTGCGCGTGATACGACCGTTGGCTCAGGAGCCTCCATTTTATTTGGATGAATGTAAATTGCTAGATTCATTCAAAAACAACCCGAAAGACCTTTATATTCTAAAGAATTTGACCCTTCAGAACTATATTTGGCAGTATTTAACTACCGAAATGGGCCTTTCGGACGAAGCAGCAGCTGGTATATTCGGCAATATGATGGTTGAATGTGGAGGATATTCATTCAACCTACAACCAAATATTTATTCAACAGGAGGTTATTATTATGGTTTATGTCAATGGTCTACAACCAATCATCATTCTGGAATTCGGGGAGGAACTCTTGAGCAACAACTCGAATATCTGCGTGATTCAATCGAATCAGAAATGGGATCCGGATGCTATAGCAGATTTACAGAATCAGATGATCCACGGAGCGCCAGTGTTATATTTGCACGGTGGTATGAGCGATGTGCAGACCCCTACGGACGACAAGAATGCGCAGAGCGAGCTTACGAACGATTCTCCCAAAGAATACATTAAGGGTTGTGTATGTTGCAAGTATGGAGATTTGCCTTTAACGGATCCGCCGTGTTGTGATTGTAATTATACTCACCGTAACTTTCAACCTAAGGAGATCAAAAATGAGTAAATTAGAAATACTTAAATGCCCATGTTGTGGTAATTTGCCGGCATTATATTCAAATTTTGGCGGTTATAAGTGTCATTGTGCGCGTTATTCTTGCAATTTCGTCTTTTCGATAATGGCATATAATAGAACTGATGCTATCGAGGCATGGAACGAAGCGGTCATTCGATATAAGGAGACCAAAAATGGATGAGCAAACAGATTTGATTAAGGAGTATGCAAAACGTCTTGAGGCAGAACATAGATTCTTTATGGAAGAATATTTTAAAAGGCCAAACAAAGAATTGGATGAGTCTTTAAATAATCTTAGTGAAGAAGCAAAATTTTTATTATTAGTGTTATTATTGTCTGACATTATGAGGAAACAAAATGAACAAAAGGATCCAAAAGAAAAAGATGACCCAGAAACGTAACGCTTCTAGAAAGCTCATACTAAGTATGGATGATGACTTTGATAAATATGATATGTTGATTCGGCATGCTATACTATTCGATGATTATAAGTTTGTTCGCGAGGTAATTGGGCCTGAGTCACACTATCTTGTTATTCCTAGAATGATCGGTAAAAGGTTATTTTACAGATGGATGCTTAGTTATTTAGATAAGGAGTACAAATTATGATTTGTCCATTTTGGAATGGCACGGAACGATCCGAAAGACAAATTACGTACGATGACAACGGGAAGGTTTCAAAAATAAGAAACTATATCCAAACATTGCCATCGGAATGTCTTAAAGATCGTTGCCCGTTTTATATTCCGGAAGGTGAAATAGGAGTTACCGAGGAATGTAGAAGAGTAAACGCTATGTTAAATTAATAAAAGGAGGAAAAATTATGGAAACAAAATACATGTATTTATGTGATGGTGAGGCCTGTGATAAGCCTTGTTATGAGGAGTGTCATCACACATCCAATGAAGCTCACGCTAAGAACAAGATCAGACGTAACAGAAAGTTCAAGATGATTAAGGAAAAAGATGGTAGAATCACTATGTGGGAGGTACCTAATAATGACTAAGGAATTGTATTTAGTAACTTTCAATGGATACCGTGATATGTGGGGCGCGGAGATCTATCTCGGCGGTATATTTGATTCTAGAGATAAGGCTGATGAATACATCAGGAGTCAAAAAGATTTGACTAAAGTATATCCGAAAATAACTGTTATCCCGGTTAATCGTGGATATGAATGTAAGTGCTCAGAGGATGGTTTTTTTATATCAACCGATATCTTTTTAGGAGGTTACGTAGAATAATGCCAGCATTTAAAAAGAGATTTATATTTAGAGTGGTGGTCGGTTGCTGGAATGGCGTTGAGGAGATTAAACAAATCGCTATTCCGGCGGACAACAAGATAGATGCCATTGTCAAGTTTAACGAGGCAATGGGCCCGGGGCATAAATATTCTCCGGAAATTGAGGAGCTTTCATATTCCGAATGGCGTGAGAGCACGTTTACGATAGATTAATATTTTAGGAGGAAAGAATGATGTATGCAATAGAATTCGCTGGGAGCTCATGTTTTATTAATATTAATGTGATGATGAACGAAAGTGAATATTCTAATTTTTCAAATACTATATTAAAAATAAACCAGGTTCGTGATTTATCATTTAGTAAAATTGCAGATTGGATACGTATAAATTTACCAACAGCCCGCGATTTTTTGGAATGGTATGGTAATACCGACACCAGAAGGTGGTATTATCCTGAAAATAAAATTATAATAGATACATTACCCGGGATTAGTTATTTACGAGTGATAATAAGAGGACTTGCGACGAAACCTAAGATCAATTTTAATAATATAGCATATGAATATGATGGTAAGATTGTAAACTCAGAGGTAGAGAGATATTGTAGAGATGACGTTTTAACAATAACCGATCTAATGAGGGTAAGTATCAAAAATGTTATATTTAACAACCCGGCAACGATCGTATTCTGGTCAGATGGTACAAAAACAGTATGTACTTGTTCGGAGGCGGATACGTACGATCCTGAAAAGGGTTTAGCTCTTTGTTGTATGAAGAAGCTTCTTTACAAGAATAAGGGTCATATCTTCAATAACGCCAGAGAAAAGTGGCTCAAAAAGGCTAAAAAGTAAAACAACTGGTACTGGTAATGCTAGAACAACTTAATAAAACACCTATATATGACGCAAATATTCCAGCTAAGTACACTCAGAAGTGCATGAGTGAAGCCAGATTTATATTTAGGAGGAAAGAAAATGAACGAGTATAATTACAATTCTAATATCACGAATAACTATTCAAAACTCGAAGAAGATATTAAAACCATAAAAGAGGCCATCAATGACAGTGGTGCAATTTATATATTGGATTTTGAACCATTTGAAAAGTTTGACTTAACATTCGAACAACATCAAAAATGCCTAAAATTTATAGAGAACTATTTTATAGAGTACGATAGTCCGTGTTCTATTGGTGATGTTGAGGATTTTATAAATAAACAATTTTATAATAACAAAATGGCATTCGCATTACACGATTATAATTATGGATGGTATCCAGGAGATGTTACTTATGTACCTGAATTTGGTATATATAGAATTGTAGCGCCGAGTTGTTTATAAAAGGAGGAAAGAATGGGTTATAGACTATATGTTTATGAAAAAGGTAAAGAAAATTATAATCTTTGCCTTTTTAAATTTTATGCATACGCTGATTATAAATACATTAAATCTTCTTGGGAATATTTATGGCCTAGGGTAATGGATCAATTTTCAAATATTTCAGATAGTTTTCGTTATGAATATGAGGATGCATATGAAAGCCTTCATATTACAGACTTTAAATGTGTCATTCATGCTATCCCATTTAAAAAATTTATAGATCGTTATATTATGGGCCGAAATAAATGGGTTATGGATGCCGATTCAATACCTTGGCCGGCGGGAATTATTAATATAAATGATCCAGAATGGGCAAAATTAAAAGAATTATATGATTCCGATTGCAATAAGGTTTTAGATTGGGGTTAAGGAGGAAATATGCAAGACAAATGTGACGATCAGTTAAAGAATGGATGTCCGTTTAAGGATAAATTAAATGAATATTTTAGAAAATATCGTATTGGTTTATGTGCAAGCAGACATGATTATACTAAAGAAGAGTTTAATATGAGATATTGTACATTAATGGATCTAGAAAAGTGTGTAGCTAATGCTTATACAGATTTAATATATAAAGGATCTACACCTGATTTTGTTTCAATATGGAAAGATTATTTGGGTAAGGAGTCAAAAAACGAACACATTACATCTAGTAGTAACGACACTACTCTATCAAAAATAAAAACAATAATTGATAATTGGGCGGTCGATGATGACGAGCATGAGTTATTAGAGCAGATTGCTGATATTGTGAATGAGGAGGAAACAAATGAATAATGAACTGATAAGTGGCATTCCGAGCCAACAATTTAACGGCGAAGATTGTATTATAATTCCGATACGTTTAATACGTCATATTGATTATGAGATGCCATGCGACGAAATACGCCCAACGCTCACAA
>Ga0247609_10005806_pt1 | contig 12026 bp, 2 predicted proteins | sample 172DNAGHGlowgp2_FD_193487 | JGI IMG/M metagenome (GOLD analysis project Ga0247609, IMG submission 193487) | Sheep rumen microbial communities from Palmerston North, Manawatu-Wanganui, New Zealand - 1728 DNA GHGlow gp2 | ecosystem: Host-associated > Mammals > Digestive system > Stomach > Rumen ... | reverse complement strand
ATCAGGAAGATGGACGCCAGTCGGCAACGATAACCCTCGAGCAGTTTAAGGCTGATAAATGGGGTTCATGGTTCTATTTCGTGGATGTCGACCTCTCTAATAAGTTTGTGGAGGGTGCCTACACTGAGATCTCACGCGAGTTCAATATCGGCAAAAAGGGTTTTGCAGCCCATGTGGAGTATGATGGTGGACTGAACCGCTTCGGCTCTTTCCAGCAGGCAGCCCTTTTGGGTGGTGCCTGGAATGGTCATAGTGCCGACTTCTCTAAGACCTACTCTGTACAGCTGATGTACAAGCGTTTCTTCAAGAGCTATGAGTACACCTCTGCCTACAATAGTGTACAGCTCACAGGTGTCTGGGGTCTGAATTTCGGCAAGTCGTTCAGATTCTCTGGTTTCATCGATTTCTGGCGTGGTGAAGATGCCGATGGTCACGGACAGCTCATTATCCTCTCAGAGCCCCAGTTCTGGTACAACTGCAACGAGCATTTGAGCTTTGGTAGCGAGATTGAGATCAGCAACAACTTCATCTACAACACCTACGACGACAAGTCGTTCTTCATCAATCCCACGTTGGCAGTGAAGTGGAACTTCTAATAAACAAGTAAGGGCTCCCAAGCGGGAGCCCTTACTCATTATTTAACCACAATCTTGAGCGATGCTCGAGCTAGTTCACGTTCGATAAAGCTTGAGCAAACTCAGCTTTACTCTCACTTAACCACGACCTTTTTCCTGTTCTGGATATAGATGCCCGCCTTGGTGGGCTTCTCTATCTGTCGGCCCTGCATGTCGAACCATCTGTTGTCATCGGATACAGGATCGTTTGTGGTGTTGTCGATCTTAATCTCCTTGATGCCAGTGGTTTCTTCACTGCCAATCTCCACCTCAGGTGTCTTTGAATCGGGGAATCCTGAGACGTCACCCAGCGGGTTCAGAGAGCTCTTCTGGGCCAATACCCTTACAGACTGGATACTACCATGGTGCTTGTCGCGCTTACCGATACGAGTACCACGACTGGTGGCTGCGTCCTGTACCAGATAGAGGCAGCAGTAGGTAGGCTTCTCTACATTATAATCAAACGATACTTCGCCTCGCTCTGTCTGCACAATCTCCTTCGGCTCGCTCTGGCCTATCATCAGCATCAGCTTATAGCCAGGCTCCGTCTGCACGGTCAGCGTGATGGTACCTTCGCCATCTGGCACCATAAACGTCAGTCCGCCACGGAATTGCACAGCGTACTCTTCGCTACCAGGTATCAGCTCGCCCTTCTCCACATTGTCCATCAGGAGGGTTATGCCGTTGGTGGTGTTCACGTTGTTCAGTATGATGGCACTCTCTACGGGATCGTAGTAGTCATCGTCTTCATCGCTATCGCCAGCATGCTGAATGAGCGTGTTAAGAATGTTGTCTATCACCTTGTTGGTCAGATCATCGCTACTGTACTGTCCAGGAGGGAAGGTTACTTTAGTGCCGTTTGCGAGAGGCTTCAGGTATTGTCCAATAGTAGCCACCTGAGCCGTTGCCCCGTCCTTTGTCACCAGTTTACCACCTGTATAGGCACCGTCCGCAGGATCGAGCAGGTACAAGAAGGCATCCTCGTTGAGACCGATGCTGCTGAATCCGCTGATTACGCCGTTGGCATCGTTCGTAGAGAAATCAATGCTGCCAGGTATGTTCATATACGAGGTGAAGTACAGCTTGCCAGTATTCTCGACATTGCCCTCGTTGTTAAACCAGATGCGCTCCAGTTTACTGCCACCGTTGATGTAGATGGTCAGATCGCTCATGCGGCTCTCAATCACCTTGGGTTCGGTGTTGTTGGTGATGATCAGCCACTTGTGCTCTCTATCGTAGAAGAAGTGTCCGTCGCCCAAGATGTCTTTATGGTTCTCCCATGTTACCTTAGTTGTGCCTACCCAGAGTTTAAAATCCTCTGTCACACTAAGTACGTAGCTCACGGTCTTCGGCTCATAATTGTCGTCGCCCTCAAAGATGGCCATGATGAAGCAATCGCCTGGGCCTAAAACTGTTATATTACCCTCCTGGTCGATGGTGGCTACCCTCTTATCGTTGCTGTCGTAGGTTACTTTGAGGTTGTTCGGGTTTAACAGTCTTGGCCCCCACCATGAGGTGCCCATCACGTAGTCCATGCGTTCATCCGTCCAACTAATACCACAATCTTTCTTGTCTGATTTGACGATGATGGAATAGAAGGCTGTCTTTGCCTCATAACTGTAGTTTTTGCCGTCAGCAACTGTGGCTGTGATTGTAGCCTCACCACTGCCTTTGATGGTCACCTCACCCGTAATTTCGTTTATGCTGGCTATCTCGAGATTCGATGATTCATAGGTCACAGCTCCGTCGCCAGTATTTGTCAGTTCGTTGGTAAAGGACTCATCGTTAGCTTTCTTTTCCACAACCGCCTCCTTAAAACTGATGGCTCCGGCTGCAGGGATAATCTTAACCTTTGCAGAGCCTGTAACGTCATCGTAGTTCTCCTTGTTCACAAGATAGTAAACAGTGTATTCGCCTGCATCGGTGTAGGTTGGTGTTTTATCGAGGTCGTAAGTGCCCTCTTGGATGCCGTACTTGATGGTAGCTCCCTCAGGTGCATTCACCTTAATGCCGTGAGCTGCCTTATCGTACACACCCTCATAGCCCTCTGCTGTTACTTCAAAACCACCAGCTGTGATAAAGTACCTATTGGTAGCTTCGTCTGTATAGTTTCCCTTACCAGTGATGATTACGCTATACTCTCCAATGTTGGTTCCGCCCTCGTTGGTAAGGGTGTAGTCCTTGTTAAGTTCCAGTGCGGTCTCTCCGTCCTTCACGCTTACCTCAGGCTTCTGATTCTGTCCGTTATATGCGAAACTCTCTGGTGTCAGAGTGATGGTAACGTCGGCGATGCTCTTGGGGGTAATGAAGACCTTTGCTGAGCCCGTCACATCATCGCAATTCTCCTTGGTTACACGATAGTAAACGGTATAATCGCCAACATTGGTGTAGGTGGGGCTAGTGGCCAGGTCGTAAGTGCCCTCTACGGTACCATACTTGATGGTAGCTCCCTCAGGAGCCTTCACAGTGATACCGTGGGCAGCCTTGTCGTATGTGCCCTCAAAACCTTCAGCCGTCACTTCCATAGTACCTGCTGTAATGGAGTACTCTTTGCTGACTTCTCCGGAATAATTGCCTTTACCTGTAACAGTCAATGTGTATTTACCCACATTAGTTCCGCCCTCGTTGGTGAGGGTGTAGTCTTGATCGAGTACTAGCGCGGTTTCTACGTCTTTCACGCTCACACTGGGCTTTTGGTTCTGTCCGTTATATGTGAAGTTCTCTGGTGTCAGGGAGATAGTTACATCAGCGATGCTCTTCGCGTTGATAACCACACTCTTCGATCCCGTCACCTCGGCGTAGTTTTCCATGCTGACCTGATAGTAGACGGTGTAAGTGCCTGCCTTGGTGTAGGTGGGACTGGTGGTCAGGTCGTAAGTGCCCTCTACGGTACCATATTTGATGGTTGCTCCCTCAGGGGCGTTCACCTTGATGCTGTGAGCAGCCTTGTCGTACGTGCCCTCAAAACCCTCAGCCGTCACTTCCATACTGCCAGCTGTGATAAAGAACTTCTTGCTGGCTGATGTCTCAGAGTCGTAATTGCCCTTACCCGTAACGGTTACGGTATACTCGCCCACGTTGGTTCCACCTTCGTTGGTGAGGGTGTAGTCCTTGTTAAGTTCTAGTGCTGTTTCTCCGTCTTTCACACTCACACCGGGCTTTTGGTTCTGTCCGTTAAATACGAAGTTCTCTGGTGTCAGCGTGATAGTTGCGTTAGCGATGCTTTTCGGGGTGATGGTGAAGGTGGCGGTGTTCTGACCAACATAGTTACCCTTCAGCGTCACTGTGGCTTTAGCCGTATTCACACCTACATTCACGTTGTCGATATAGGCAACGTCGTAGTCATTGGTGGTCAACTCTGTTGAAGCCGAGGCTCCTGGGAGTACCACAGTGACTGTTACCGCAGGTTTTTTCTCCGTTCCGTCGTAGACGAACGATGTCTCATTCAGCGTCACAGTAGGTGTCGTCTCGAGTGCAGTGATGTTGAATGTCTTACTGGCAGTTGTCTGGCTGTCGTAGTTGTCCTTACCCGTAACGGTTACGGTATACTCGCCCACGTTGATTCCGCCATCGTTGGTGAGGGTGTAGTCCTGATCGAGTACCAGATCGGTTTCTCCGTCCTTCACGCTTACCTCAGGCTTCTGGTTCTGTCCGTTATACGTGAAGTTCTCTGACGGCGTCAGGGTGATGGTCGCATTAGCGATGCTCTTTCCTTTGATCGTTGCCGTGATGGAGAGTGCCTCTGAATCGTTGAATTGATCTGAATTGATGGCTACGGCCTTATAGTAAACGGTGTATTCACCAGCAGCATTTCCCTTGGGGATGTCTGCACTGAAGTCACCCTCAGTACCTATTCTATACATCATAGTTCCGTCGGTGGCCGTACCCCCGTTCACAAGTTCCTGGTCCCCACCGTTATAGGTAAGGTTGTCCTTGGCTACTGGTGCTACGGTTACTACCGCCGTACCTTTCGCTACCGTCAGCGTATACTGGCCCTTCGCTTCATTGTAGTTGGCATTTCCTGCGAAAACTGCTTCGATGGTCGCTTGTCCTGGTACCAAGGGCGTTATACCTCCATCAGCTGAATTTACCTGGGCCACGCCATCATCCCCGTCCTTCACCTGATAGGTTACAGCCAATCCTGCTGGGGTCGTTGTCAGCACGGGCTTCTCAAATGCCGTTTCCTTTCCGAAGGTGATGGTAGCCGTTGTCGGCGAGAAGGTCAGCGTGGGGTCGGCCTTCGCAATAATGTATTCGATTTGTTGTGTGCCCATGTATTTGCGGATACCATACAGGGTGATTTTGCCTTTTACCGCATCCGTACTAGCATTGATACTGTCGGAGTAAAAGGCTCTGTAGTCTTTGTCCAGGGTCAGTGTGTTATCTCCCACTTTTACTGTCACGACGGGTTTTATAGCCTCTCCAGTATACGTGTACGAATCTTTCAGACCAGAAACCGTTGCATTCTCCACACTTGTCCTTGTGTGGAAGTTGGCCGTAATCTCATAGTCATACTCATCGCCAGGCACCTCGAAGGTGTAGGTGGTAGCTTTACTTGGATCGGCATCGGCATTCGAGGCAGTTATCTCCACTTGTGTGTTGAAACCTGGTTCACCGTTACGTGTATTAGCGTAACTTCCATCCACCAACTTGTATACGGTAAGGTCGGCAGCCTCTAAGTAATAGCCGTTGTTTGGTGTTATGGTGATAGTACCGCCAGAGTAGCCTACAGTACCAACAACATCTGCTGAACTTGCGGCTCCGTCAAGTTTATATATGATGGTGGCGTTTCCACCTGCAAACGCTCCAAGCGATACAAGGAGCATGGCTGCAATCACTAGTGTATATTTAATCATCTGTTTCATATCGTGCTCCTTTCTTATTTAGTGTTTACAATTACTTTTTTACCATTTTTGATATAGAGTCCGGCCTTAGTGGGCTGCTGAATCCTGCGTCCCTGCAAGTCGTACCATTCTTCTCTTGATTCTTCATCCTCAACATCTATTTCGTGAATATCCGTCGTTCCGTCGCTATCAATGCCGAGGCTACGTGCAGGTGCTACCACTCCATTTAGGTCGAGATAACATTTATTAGCACGAATTGTTCCCGTGGCCTTTACAAACTCATCCTTGTAGAGCACAAACTCCACGCCTGTAGTTGAGACGTCGCTAATGGCATATTTCAGTTGATTCGACGGAAGAGTAGATGCTGTACCATCATATTCCAGAGACAATCCTACTTCTGTGTTTTTATCCTCCCGCTTCAAGAGCAGCGGAAAATAGGTCGTACCATTTACCTTCGGCAGAAATTCTACCTGGGCGAGTGTGACCACGGTTCCGTTAACTCCAGTGATGGCGTATGCCGTCAGTCCCTCAGGTACGGTCAGATCTTTATTCCCGGTGTTGCAGAAGGTGGCATACTTCATGTCAGGTGTGAAGGTGATGCTAGGTGTCACGCCTACGTTTACTTCTGCAGTCACTTTCTTTTCATGGTTCAGGATAACTACTGGCTGAACGTCTCCAGTATAGTCGATATTTGCTGTCACTGTGGCTTTTCCTATACCAACGGCAGTAATCGTTCCGCCAGTAAACGTAGCCACACCTTCTGCGCTGCTTTCGTATGTACCCGTGGTTTTTAAGGCGATATTCTCACCATCCACGAAAGCCGGAATCATCACTGGCATCAGCGTCTCGCTCTTAGAATGATCAACCAGATCCGCTTTCAGCGTGAACGGTGCATCCTTATAGCCGAAGTACTTACCCTTTACCTTGTCGTTTTCGGTTGTGGCTCCGTTTGCCTCCACCCAAGCCTCTACGGTACCAGGAGCCGCCATGGCGAAGGGTTCAGAATATGTAGCCTCCGTAACATCAGCCGTCTCGTCAGCATAGTCAATGGAGTATTTAATGGCGACGTTACCACCCGAATAATTTATTGTCAGCTTCACCTTATTATTGTCTTCTGCCATCGTAGGTGCTGTGGGGACGGCTATATACGTACCTTCTGAGTAATATACCAGTCCGTCGTAGGTGATTTTGCCATCGGCAAAGCCTCCGAAAGGATTTGCTGGGGTTGTCTGCAGGGTCAGTTTGGAGGTTGCATCATCCTTTACAAACTGTATTGAGGCTGTCGATAGATAGGTATAGAAAGCGTAATTTGAATCATATTTTGAATTATTCTCACAGTTAATGGTGTTTTCGCCAACAAGTTTTACCTTCAGTCCTGTGATGTTCGTCTCAATGGCATGGCCGTCAGCAGCATTTCCAGTATAACTGTATTTGTTCAGTGTTAGGGTATTGGTGCCACCATTATTGGTGTCACCGTCGTAAGTCACTTTCGTATTACCAGCCCCCAGAATAGCATTCTTGTTGGCTTCGGTTACCATCGTGCCGTCAATCCAAAGCGGATAGATGGTTGCAGAAGAGAGGACTGCATCGTAAGTCGTGGCTCCATCTAAGGTGGCTCCTGTCTTGGATACAAAGTACAGAGGAGTATCGGTTACGGATTTATGGCTTACGGATTTAAAGCCCTTGATGACGGGATCTTGGCCCGTTGTCGATAGACCAAGTGTGCAATCTGCATCTCCTGCTTGCTTGATAATCAGCTCAGCATCTGGATTAAAGGAGTAAATCGGATTGTATCCATTATAATTTGTAGAAAGTGTGTTATCTCCAATTAAACTAATGGTCAGATTATCTAAATCACTTTCAATAGCTGTCATTGAAAGAATGGATGCACCATTCAGCAAAAGGGTGTTAGGTGTTGTATCTGTACCTGGAGTGAATGTTGCACAACCACTAGCCAAATTATTTTTGTTATCATCAGATACCTGAACAGCCTCTACCCATATTGGATAATGACGCACTGTCGTTATTGTTAGTAATTGTAGTTGACCATATCTGCTTTCGTACCTCTTGGCAGACGTGTTATAATTGATGGAAGAACTGTAACTATAATAAGTTTCATCATACGAAACAGAAGCAAAACCTTGAACTACAGCATCGTCGTTACTAGCATGCAATGTCAAAGTGCTGTTGTCAGAACCTTTTTTGAAGGTAAGTGTCGCGTTGGCATTTGTGCTTTGGATAAATCCATCCGTACCACTATTATCTCCAATAGAGCTTTCGCCGTTAATCACAATGGTAAGGTTAGGAAGGCTACTAACTATGGCTGCATTTGAATTATTTTGGTAAGCATTCAACGTGAGCGTATTAGTTGGATTCGATTCTGTAGCAGGAGTGAAACTTACTGTTGCAGTACCTGCACTACCAAAAACGTTTGCTGCATTATTCTCATTAATCTGGGTTCCTGCAATCGTCAATGCATAGGTCTGCCAGATCTTGTAGCTTACATTCTTGGTGCCTATGTAATTGCCCTTTCCTTCAATCTGTACGATATAATCGCCCGCATCGACAGGTGCATCAACAGCCACGCCACCTTTAGTATATCCCGTGATGGTGAAATCTGTGCCTTTGGTCAGGTTGGTAACGCCAGCCGCGCCAGTCATTCCTTCTACTTTTAGAGTTGTTGGTTCAAGAGCCTCTCCTGTGTAAAATGCATCATCAATCGTGGCTGTGATACCATCTGCCGAGAGGTCGATGGCGAAGTGGACGTCGATGTTCACCTGGGTATCTGGCATCGTGAATGTATATTGTCTGCCTCCACCTGTAATACTAGTGGAATCACAGGCAACAACATCAGTTGAACTAATATTGACAGCTTGCAGCCATGCGAGAGCAAAATTATTAGCTGTGTTTGGCGTGGCATTGATCTTTGCTGTCTGCCCAGGAGCCACATAGAGACTGGTTCCGTCAACTCTATAGTAAGTGCCTTCTACTCCCACAACTGTTCCAGTTGCACTAACTACAGAAGGTAAAGACACTATCTTCGTATACATCACAGCACCATTATCAGTAGAGACATCGTTTCCATTTCCTATTCCGCGCTGGGTGTAACCTGATTTGGTAGTGGTTTTTGCCGTAGCAGTAACGGTATATTCGTATGTGTTATCGGAGAAGGTTCCGCCATTCTTATTACCAATCAAAGCGCCAGCATAAACCGATGCATCCACATCATCGTGATTGGCAGAAACAGCAGTTGTTCCCTTTACACGACAGCCGCTAACAGTGCCATCCATGATTGTTCCTGCAATACCTCCGCCAATAGCATTTGGGGAAGAAACTCCCGTACTAGAAGTCTCTGCTTTTACTACACATGACACTATATTGGAATTACTAATAGTTCCACCTCCTAAATGTCCAACAAAACCTCCTACCGAAGGCTGCGAGGTATTCGTTAGACATGAAATTGAGCTATTTTTGATTGTACAACCACTAATAGTACCTCCATCCATATATCCAACCAAACCACCTATATCATTAGAAGATGTACCTCCGCCACTTATTGTAATATTATCCAAAATAAGGTTTTCAATCTTTCCATTCGTTGTAAGAGATCTGAAAATACCAACATATTCTCCATTATCTCCAGTAATGGAAAGGTTCTTAATAGTCTTATTGTTTCCGTCGAATATTCCTGAAAAATATATGCTACTTATGCCAGCATTTGCGTTACCCTCAATTCCTATTGGTTGGACAGTCAGTGAACTACAGTCAAGTCCACTCTCTGATATATCATCACTAAGTTTAACGGATACGCTACTACCTATAGTTCCATCATTGATGTATCGGGCGAAGTTTTTCAAGTCGTCAGTAGTCTTTATGATGAACGGATCATCTGGTGTTCCACTACCTCCGCTTAAAATAGTAGAAGTAATGGTAGTTTTGTATGTGGTTCCCTCATTTCCTGTAATTGTTTCTTCAATTTTATATAATCCTGTGTTAATAACACTACCGAAGCCCCCAATAGTCTGTGTATTTGCGGCCTCTAATTGCAACGAGCAAGGTTCAGTACCGCCATTAATAAAGGTTAGCGTTGGAGGAGTCGTAACTCCAACATTTTCATAAAGAATTGCATTACACCCTCCTGAACCTTTTACTGTATTGCTACCGTTCAAACTTATAGTAAAATTAGTTGTTCCAGTGTATTTAATACCACAAACATCTCCCTCGGGTGTAATCGTTACGTCATTAAGCGTCAATATGTTCGTTCCATCGAATGTGGCGGTTGGAGTTCCATCATTCTGGAAAATATTGTCCTTGTAACCAAGCTCGCCTTCAATGTTATGCACTTGTATGCCGCCAACCATAAGCTCGTACACAGCTGCTGTTGTGTAATAGTGATAAGTGGTGTTGCCGTCAGTGATGTCAAATTGCTTAAAGCCGGTTTCAGAATCAGTTATAAACCCAGTTATACTGCCGGTGTATTTTAGTGTTGCACTTTCTGCATTGTCAATCCTTTTAATATGAAGGCTGCATGTTGCTGCTGTGTTAGTAGATTCTATACTGCCATTAACACTGTTTTTGCCAGACATCTGAATTGTAAGGTGTGGGTTGTTGCCAGCGCCCGTCCACGCGATATTGCCATTAATGGTCGCATTAGTCAGCGTGAGAGTGTTGGTCTTGGAGTCGAATGACACTGTACCGGTGATGTTGGCTCCTGCGATTGCTCCGGTTTGATCATCAGGGGTTAACCCTGCAACCGTGATGGTTTGTCCCAGTGCTCCTAATGGCACGAGGAGGAGTGTTAGTAACATGGAGAGCTGTCGTAGCTTCCTGAAGAGTGGAGTGGGGTTGAGTAACAGTTTTCTCATAATGGCTATCTTTTTTTGTTATTAATTCAGTTTGACGGTGCAAAGGTACGGCTTTTTTCTAATAGGTCAGTGAACATTTTCTTCCAATCTAACCTGCATTTTCTTCCAAAATGCACTTTCGAGCCTTTTAAGCACCATTTCATCGCTATTCGGGCACAAAGATACAAAAAAAAACTGAAAGTTGTTTCGCCTTTTTTATCTTTTTATTTTCCAAATGTATCATAATGATGTTACACTACGAAAAATAGAATTTTGCGATTTTAGGCCGACACCTCCCTAAAATGCTCGGAAGGCCTTTATATAAAGGGGTTGAGGCACGGGAGGTGTTTGCCAGACACCTCCCGTAGACCTCCCTTACACCTCACCTAACACCTCCCTTTTCCTCCCCTTTGTGAAATGATATAGACGGGAGGTATGACGGGAGGTCTATGGGAGGTGTAAGGGAGGTGTTTAAACAACACCTCCCGTCGTGGAATGCCTTTAAACAAAGGGGTTGTGGAAGAAAAGGGGAGATGTTGAGGTGTTTTTGCGAAAAACTATTTTTTTGCAGAATAGTCCTCGCTGATAATGAGGATAGTCTAAAGTCGGAGGGGGAACTATCCTCGCTGGAGGTTTGCACGGAGCAAACCCAAAAATTCTCTAGAGAATTTTGGACTTTACTCGGAGTAAAGTCAGGGTTTACTCCGACTAAACCTCCACTTTACTCCGTCCTCCCTCAAAGCGTGCTTCGATGAAAAAACAAAAGGCTCCCCGGAGTGGAGAGCCTTTCGCCTTATGTGCGTACCTATTTATATATATACTACATAGGCAGGGTGAATACGAAGCGAGAACCGCGAGTGTATTCGGGATCGAGAACGATATCGCCATTCAGACGGCGAGCTATCGAGCGGGCTACGGTAAGGCCGCAACCAGCACCATCGAAGAAGCTATTGAGCTTCGTGAATGGCTCGAATATCTTTTCAGCATCATCAGCAGCAATACCTGTACCGGTATCCTCCACGATGAACTCTACCTTCGAACCATCGGTGGTGGTAAGCAGGGTTACCGAACCGCTGGTGGTAAACTTCATGGCGTTGTCGAGCAGATTGGCCAATGCACGGGCAGCCATAGCCTGGTTGGTAAAGAGCATCAGGCCCTGTGCCTCCTCGGCTATCTGGTTGTTGAACTTCAGGTAGTCGATCTTGTCGATGCCCGTCTCGCGGATGGCCTGGGCAGTGATGTCGCTGGCCTGACAGTTGTCGTCGGCCTCGATGGCTGTCTCCATCTCCACATCGTTGAGATTCAGGATGCCGTTAGCCAACTGGGCCAGCTGAGTGGCACCAGGCATGGCAAAGTCGAGCTTCTGCTTGATGGTCTCGGCGGCCTGCTGAATGAGGTCCTTCTTCTTGATCATGGCCTGCTCGAGGGTAGACTTCGAAGCCATCAGGTCGTTCACCTGCTGATCGAGTTTCTCCTTGACGTTAGCCATGGCCTGGCGCTCCTCCTCCATCTTATCGAACTGGAGCAGAGCCTGTTCATAGCCTTCGCCCACACTGTCGAAGTTCTTCTGAAGATCGCTATAGTCCTTCAGCAACTTCTCGAGCTCGTTGACGCGCCTCTGGTAGTCCTTCAGCAACTGCTGTCCTTCCTCAGCACTCTCCTTGGCGGATTTGAGCTGGAAGAATAGTGCCACGCCGAGGGCGACGATGAGCAAAATGAGGATG
>Ga0247609_10005803_pt1 | contig 12030 bp, 11 predicted proteins | sample 172DNAGHGlowgp2_FD_193487 | JGI IMG/M metagenome (GOLD analysis project Ga0247609, IMG submission 193487) | Sheep rumen microbial communities from Palmerston North, Manawatu-Wanganui, New Zealand - 1728 DNA GHGlow gp2 | ecosystem: Host-associated > Mammals > Digestive system > Stomach > Rumen ... | reverse complement strand
TGGTTCAAAAAGTGTGCGGATTTGCACAACTTTTTTTGGATTTAGGAGGATTTGAAAACAAATGGCAAAAGATAAAAAGAATGTGAAAGAATTAGCAAAAGGTATCTTGGCTGAGGCAACTGAAAGAGGATTAGACAAAGACGCTTCATTCCTTACAAGTTATCATTTGCTTGAAGTTCAAATAGAAATGCTTCAATCACTTGAAAATTCGTTTCGAGAAGATGGCTCAACGATAACTAAAGAGTATGTAAAAGGACGAGAGAACATATACATTCACCCTGCTGTTGATAAGTACACAAAGACAAGTGATAGTGCATTCAATAAAATATTAAAGTTGAAAGAAATGATAAACCAAGGCGCTTCAAATGATACTGACGAAGATTTGGACGAGTTCTTGAATGAGTAGTATTGAAGAATATTATGATTGGATCATTAACAATCCAAATAAGGTCAACAAGAAGATTATCAAAGTATATAAGAAGTTAGTTGACAATATTAAGAAACCTCAAGTGGTTTCTTTTTTGAATAAAATAACAGGCGAACTTGAAGAACACACTTATGTGTTTGACGAGAAGAAAGCAACAAGGCCTGTTAGGTTTATTGAGAAATATTTGAAACAATCTAAAGGTGTTTGGAATGGCAAACCATTAAAATTGGAACTATTTCAAAAAGCATTCATAGAAGCATTGTTTGGTTTTGTTGATAAAGACACAGGATTAAGAAAGTATAGAAAAGCAATTCTATTTGTTGCAAGGAAGAATGGAAAATCCGTTCTTGCAAGTGCAATTGGAATATATATGACAATGGCTGATAACGAAGGCGGTGCTGAAGTATATTCAGTTGCCACTAAAAAAGAACAATCAAAGATTGTTTGGGAAGAAGCCAAGAAAATGATAAGAAAATCACCTGTCTTGTCAAAAAGATTTCGCTGTTTGATTGGTGGAATTTATTATGACGAGAAGGACGCAACATTCAGGGCATTGGCAAGTGATAGTAATTCCTTAGACGGATTAAATGCTCACTTGGTAATTGCTGACGAGGTTCATGCGTGGAAAGATAGAAACTTGCTTGATGTAATGTATGACAGCATGTCAGCAAGAACTCAGCCATTGCTTTTGGAAACATCAACAATGGGAACAATAAGACAAAATGTTTTTGATGTTGAGTATGATTATGCTTCGCAAGTAATTGACGGAACAATAGAAGACGAAATTCTTCTTCCTGTTATATATGAATTGGACGAAGAAAAAGAATGGCTTAATGAAGAATGTTGGTTCAAAGCAAATCCCGCATTGGGTTCAATTAAGTCTTTGAAATCAGTAAGAGAAAAAGTTGAAAGAGCCAAGGCTAATCCAATTGAATTAGTAAATTTATTATGTAAGGATTTCAATGTTAGACAAAACACAATCAACGCATGGTTAACATTTGACGACCTTAACAACGAAGAAATATACACTGAATGGAAAGACTGCTATTGTATAGGCGGTTGTGATCTATCTTCAACAACTGACTTAACATGCGCAACTTTGCTTGGAGTGTATAAAGGAAAGATAAGAGTGAAACAAATGTATTTCATTCCAACCAATTCGCTTGACAGGAAGGTAATTGAAGACAAAATTCCATATGATAAATGGCTAAAGAATGGTTGGTTGAGATTAAGTGGTGATAGCAAGATTGATTATAACGATGTCACAAAGTGGTTTGTTGAGCAGGTTCAAGACAACGACCTAAGACCTTTGTGGGTTGGCTATGATAGTTGGAATGCTAACTATTGGAAAGACAGCATGGTTGAACAAGGTTTTGACATGGTTGAAGTAAGGCAAGGATTTAAAACTGAAAGTGCGCCATTGAAACAAATGAAAGGCGATTTAATAGATAAAAAGATAAATTATAACAACAATCCAATTCTTAAATGGAATTTGTCGAATGTTGTTGTAAAAATGGACGATAATGAAAACATTATGCTGTCAAAAGAAAAAGCAAGGCAACGAATTGATGGAGTGGCTTCCTTGATGGACGCATATGTTATTTATATAAATAAGCAACAAGAATATTTGAGTTATATAAATGAGGAGGTTATTTAATGGAAAGAAGAAGTTTATTCAGTAGAATATTTGGAACTGACAAATCAAGTGTTATTCCGCAAACAGCAACTGAAGTCAAAGTGTTAGACGACAGCAAGGCTGTTTTTACGACTTATAAAGGCGACTTTCACAACGACATAGACATTCGTGCTTGTGTTGACGCAATTGCGCGCAACGGGGCTAAAATGCACCCAAGACACATTAGAAATTTTGATGGCAAAATGGAAAACCTAACAAGCAATTTGTATAAGTTGTTATCTAAGCAACCAAACGAATTACAAGACGCTTTCAAATTCTATTATCAAGTTATTACAAACCTAGAACTCTACAATGATAGTTTTGTCTATATTCAAAGAGATAGTAATTTGAATGTTACAGGATTATACCCATTAGACTTTAGTGAAGGCAAATTGTATGAGTTTGAAGGAAGAGTTTGGATTAAGTTCAAATTTGGAAGAAGCAAGGAAAGATTTGTTCCTTATGATAGTTGCATTCACTTAACTAGGTTTACAAGCAAAGATGGTTTATTTGGTGGAAACACAATTCCAATAGTTAAGACATTATCAATTAAGCATATTATTGACGAAGGAATTGTTAACGCAATTAAAACAACTCAACATATTAAAGGAATAATAAAATCAACAAAAGCATTATTAAAACCTGAAGATGTTAAGAAAATGCGAGATCAGTTTGTTGAGGATTTTATTAGAAATGGCGACAAATCAGGAATTGGCGGACTAGACGCTTCTACTGATTTCACACCTGTTAAGATTGAACCAACAACAGCAAGTGAAAATCAAATCAAAATCTTTGACGATAAGATCCTTGCTTATTTTGGTGTTAATGAAAACATTATTCAAAGTAAATATAGTGAGGACGAATGGAACGCATTCTATGAAAGTGTTCTTGAACCAATAGGCTTACAAATGTCTTTGGAATTTACTAATAAATTATTTACACCAACACAAAAGAATTTTGGCAATGAAATTATATTTGAAAGCAATAGGTTGCAATATGCAAGCAATAAAACCAAGATTGAGTTATTAAGATATGCAAATAACATCATGACACTTAATGAATTAAGAGAAGTATTTAATTTAGCACCTAGAGAAGATGGCGATGTTATATTAATAGACCAAAACCATTCAGTGATGGAAGAAACTAATGAAACGGAGGAAAATAGCAATGAAGAACAAGGAAGTTAGACTTTTAGATGTTGAATTGAGAACACCTGAAGAAGAAGACAAAATGATCGTTGAAGGTTATGCAATTACTTTCAATAGCCCTGCAACACATGGTTACACTGAAATAATAAGTGATAGAGCATTAGATAACACTGACATGAGTGATGTCCCTCTAAAGTATAATCATGAAGACAGCCACTTAATAATGGCTCGTACTAGAAACCATTCATTGGAATTGAAAAAGGACGAAAAAGGATTGTTTATTCGTGCTGAATTGATCGATACACAATCAAACAAAGATATTTACAAATCAATCAAAGCAGGGTTAATTGACAAAATGTCCTTTGCATTCACAACTAGAGGTGACGAGTATGATTATGACACTGACACAAGAACAATAACTGACATTGATAAGTTATACGATGTTTCAGTTGTTGACATGCCATTCTATGACAGCACTTCAGTTTATGCAAGAAACGAAAACGACGAGTTCTTAACTAGACGAGAAGAATTAAGAAAACAACATGAACAAGAACTTGCTGAAGAAGAACGCAAAGCAAAACTTCAAGAAGCAAAGAATGCTTTGCTAGAAAAATTAGGTTAATACGATTAAGAAGAAGGAACTTGGACAAGTTCTTTTTTTGTGGGCGGACGTTCACTAAGTCGTTTTAATAAATGCCGGAGGGCAATAGTAAGCAGTTATGCTTTGAAATAGCAAAAAACAAAAGGAGGTTTAGTAATGACTAGACTAGAAGAAATTGAAAATCGAAAGGCTGAAATTCGTGAGGAAGTTGAAGCAACTGAAGAAATTGAAAAAGTTGAAGAACTAAACCAAGAAGTTGAAGCACTTAACGAAGAAGTAAAACAAATCGAAGAACAAAAAGAAGTCGAAGAACAAGCCGGTGAATTAGAAGAAAAATCATTCAAGGCACAAGAAGTAATCAAGGAGGAAAGAAAGATTATGACAAATGAAGAATTTAGAAATTCAAAAGAGTATGTAGAAGCATATGCTGAATACATTAAAACAGGTAGTGACAAAGAATTAAGAAGTTTATTCACTACTAACGCAACTGAAGTTACAGGTTCAGTTGAAGTTCCTGAGATAGTTGAAGACATTGTTAGAACTGCTTGGGAAAGAGAAGACTTAATGGGCTTAGTTAGATCATTAAGCGTAAAAGGAAACTTAAAAGTTCAATTTGAAGTTTCTTCAACAGGCGCACAAATTCATTTAGAAGGCGCTGAAGAAGGTGTTACTGAAGAAGAATTAGTTCTTGGAATAGTAGAATTAACACCTGTATCAATCAAAAAATGGATTGGATTAAGTGACGAAGTAATCGACATGAGAGGTGAAGCATTCTTAAGATATATCTATGACGAATTAACTTATAGAATTGCTAAGAAATGTGCTGACATGTTAGTTGCTGCAATTGCTCAATTACCACAAAGTGCAAGTGCAAGTTCACCATCAGCAAATAAAATTACTGAAGCACCTGCTGTTGGAACAATTGCAAATGCAATCGCTAACTTAAGCGACGAAGCAAGCAACAATGTAATCGTAATGAACAAATTAACTTATGCTAACTTCAAAGCAGTTGCTTATGCTAATGGTTTCTCAGTAGATCCATTCGAAGGATTAAGAGTTGTATTCAATAATTCACTTCCTGCATATGACACTGCTTCAAATGGTGCAGTTTATGCAATAGTTGGTGATTTTGGCTATGGTGCAATGGCTAATTACCCAAGTGGTGATGGTATTGAAATCAAATATGACGATACTACTCTAATGACTGACGATATTGTTCGTATTTTAGGTCGTAGATATGTTGGAGTTGGTGTTGTTGCTGATAAAGCATTCACATTAATTGCAAAACCAACTGAATAAGAAATGAGGTAAGGCTATGCTAGAGGAAATTAAAAAAATACAAGGTATAAATCACAACGAGTTCGATACTATGATTAATTCATGGATTGATAGTGCAAAATTAGACCTTAAGAGTATCGGCATAGTCGATACATTGATTGATAATCCAAATGCTTTAGTTCAAACGGCAATTATAACTTATGTTTTAAGTTTCTTAGATGTTCCAAACGCTGAAATGTACGCCAATTCATATTTATTACAAAAAGATGTGTTGAGGCACACGAAGGAATACATTGAGGTTGTATAATGCCATACCAAGAAATAATATATCTTGTAAGTAAGACGGAAGCACAAGACAACATTGGCAACGATGTTGTTGCTTCCCAAACACTTACAAAGTGTTATGCTAAGCCTCAAAGCATTAGAACAAACGAGTTCTATTCCGCAGTCGAGGTTGGGCTAACACCATCAATGGAATTTGTAATCAAACGATTAAATTACAATGGCGAAGACGAAATAGAATGGAACAATGACCGATATGCAATTATTAGAACAATAGATCCAAAAAATAAATTTGACATTGTTCTAGTTTGCGCCAAGAAAATTGGCGTAATAAAGGAAAATCAAAATAATGGCTGACAGCATTTTAGATGTCAACAAAATACTTAATGAGTATTCTAATGACATTCAGGAAGCAATTTCAAAAGACGCACAAGAGGTTTCGAAAAAAGGCGTTGCTGAATTAAAAAACACATCGCCAAAAAGAACGGGGAAATATAGAAAAGGTTGGCGAATGAAAACGAAAAAAGGAAGATATGAGATTGAATGTATTATTCACAATAGTGAATATATGTTAACTCACTTGCTTGAAAAACCACACGCTTTGCGTAATGGAAGGACTTCAAAGCCTCAAATTCATATAGCACCCGTTGAAGAAATGTGCGTTTCTCAATATGAGAGAGATGTCGAAAACATTATTAAGAACGGAGGTTAACAATGAAACATGAAGATTTATTCGAAATGTTAGAAACCTTAAATATTCCCGTTGCATATGACCATTTTAATTCGAACAAAAACATTGAGCCACCATTTATAGTTTATCGCGAAACAAGCCCTGAAACATTTAAGGCTGATAGTATTACTTATTATCGACCTTATAACTTTGAAATTGAGTTGGTAACTGAAAAGAAAGATATTGAGTTAGAACAAAGCATTGAAGAATTATTAACTAATAAGGAAATCCCATATGACATTTATGACGAAATATGGGACGACGAAGAAAAAATCTATCATAACTTTTATGAGATATAGCACTTTAAAGTGCTTTTTTATTTGAAATAAATAGGAGGTAAATTATGGCAAATAAAGTAAAATTTGGATTAAGCAATGTTCATATTGCAAAAATAACATATGGAACTGACCAACAAGGAAATCCATCAATCACTTATGAGACACCATTTGCGTTACCCGGTGCAGTTAACTTAACATTAGACGCTGAAGGCGACACTGCTGATTTCTTTGCTGATAATACAAAGTATTTTTCAAGCAGTGCAAACGCAGGTTATTCAGGATCTTTAGAAGTTGCAATGATTAATGACACATTTAGAACAACAATTTTAGGTGAAACAACTGACACTAAAGGTGCTATGGTTGAAAATAAAGACGACACAATTGCTGACTTTGCTTTAGGTTTCCAAATCGAAGGGGACAGCAAAGGAAGAAGATTTTGGTTTTATAATGTATCAGCAAATAGACCTTCAACTGCTTCTCAAACTATTGAAACAAGCAAAGAACCTGTTACTGACACATTAGACATAACTGCAAGTGCAAGAATTACCGATGGTGCAATCAAAGTATTTATGGAAGATAACGGAACAAATACTGCTGATTACACAGGCTTCTTTGCTTCAGTTTATGAAGCACAATAAAACTTACTACTCTTTATGAGTAGTAAAAAGGATTACTCTTTAGAGTAGTCTTTTTTAATATTCATAAAAAGGAGGTTTATTATGGCAAACAAGAAAATTCAAGGAATAACTATTGAAATTGGTGGTAATACCACAAAACTTCAAGACGCATTGAAGGGCGTTGATAAACAAGTTTTTTCTTTGAATAGTGATTTAAAGTCTTTAAATCAAGCCTTGAAATTAGATCCAAAGAATACTGAACTTCTTGCACAAAAACAAGATGTTCTTGCAAGAAATATTTCAGCGACAAAAGATAGACTTGAAACTTTAAAAGAAGCACAAAGACAAATGGGCGATTATAACAAACTTACTGACGAACAAAAAGAAAGTTATAATCAATTAAGTTTGGAAATAGCAAAAAGTGAAAGTGCTTTGAAAGACATGCAAAAAGAACTGAAGGCTACTTCAGGAATAGACATGTCAAAACTTAAAGACGGACTTAAAAAAGTCGGTGATGTTGCATTAGAAGTTACCAAGAAACTTGGCCAAGTCAGTGCAGTTGTAGGTGGCGCATTGGCAGGTTTGGTTACAGCAGGGGTTAAATCCTATGCTGCATTAGAGCAAAATGTTGGTGGTATTCTAACATTGTTTGGAAATGGTGGAACTACTCTTGAGGAATACGCTGAAAACAATGGCAAAACAATTGCACAGGTCGAAAAAGAGTGGGACGGATTACAAAAAGCACAAATGCTTGCAATGGACAAAGCCTCGCAAGCATATAGTTCAGCAGGGTTGAGTGCTAATCAATATATGGAAACCGTTACTTCCTTTGCCGCTTCATTAAAACAAAGCATGAAGAATGCTGATCCAAGTGACATTGTTAGAGCAGCGGATCAAGCAGTTATCGATATGGCTGATAATGCAAATAAAATGGGGACTGACATGAGCGCAATTCAGTCAGCATACCAAGGATTTGCAAAGCAAAATTATACAATGTTAGATAACTTAAAACTTGGTTATGGTGGAACTAAAACCGAGATGGAAAGATTATTGAAAGACGCTGAAAAGTTTAGTGGTCAAAAGTATGATATTAAAAACTTGAATGATGTCTATTCAGCAATCCATGTAATTCAAGAAGAATTGGGAATTGCAGGGGCAACTGCTGACGAAGCAGCAACAACCATCAGCGGTTCAGCAAGTGCTATGAAAGCAGCATTCGACAATTTTATTAATGGCTCAGGATCACCTGAACAATTGGCTGAGGCTTTTTCAACATTTGCAATTAATGTTGGGACTGCGTTTGCTAATTTATTGCCACAAATTGTTAGTGGACTAACTACTTTATTCAGTAAATTAGCGCCTTTATTAGACGATATGCTTTGGGAATTACTTCCACAAATAATAGAAGCAATTTCAGGTTTACTTACCGCTATATTTAATTTCATAACGAATAATCAACAACAAATATCACAAACAATAACAATGGTTATTAATGAAATTATAATGTTTATTTCACAAAATTTACCTAGTCTAATTCAAGCAGGAATAGATATACTTATGGCATTAGTAAATGGAATTATTGGCGCGTTGCCAACTTTGGCGGCTGAGTTGCCAAAACTAATTTCAACAATTTTGGAGGTACTAATCACTAACATTCCTGTCGTACTAGATGGCGCAATTCAATTGCTCTTGGCGATAGTACAGGCAATCCCTGTTATTATTCAAGCATTAGTGGCTGAATTACCAAGTATTATAGATATAACTATTACAACACTTTTGGACAACCTTCCAATGCTGTTAGAGGGCGCAATTCAGTTATTCATGGCAATTGTACAAGCAATCCCAATCATTATTGTACAATTGGTAAAACTTGCACCAACAATTATTACAAATATTGTCAAGACACTTTGGAATAATAGAGGAAAAATCCTTGAAGTAGGTAAGAAATTACTAATGACATTAAAAGATGGAATAGTTTCTTATTATTCTACTTTGTGGGGTATCATTAAGAAAATACCAACAACAATTAAAGAAAAAATCGAAGAAGGTTTTTCTAAGATTAAAGAAATTGGAACGAATATCGTAAAAGGTATCATGGAAGGAATTACTAATTCACTTGATTGGATCAAAGAAAGATTGAAAGATTGGGTTGGTAATGTTACAAAATTCTTGAAGAAAATATTCAAAATTGGTTCACCTTCAAAACTTATGGCTGACGAAATCGGTTGGTGGTTGGGTGAAGGAGTTGGAGTTGGATTTGAAGAAGCAATGGGTGCTGTTGAAAAAGACATGGCGAAATCAATCCCTATTGATAGTTTAGTGTCAAATGTCGATAATGCAATGAGAGGCCTTCAATATGGAATTAATTCTTCAATAAATCCTCAAATCAATCCAAATATTACTTATGAACAAAATTATGAGTTAATGAGTAAAGCAATGAAAGACGCACTTAATGATATGGAAATCGCACTTGACGATCGCGAAGTTGGAAAGTTCGTTTCAAAAACAATTACTGAAGAAATTTATGGAGGTACATTATGAGAAATTATGTAATAATAAATGGAACTAATTCGCTAACAATACAAGGTCTAGCAATTAGTTCTTTGCCTTCAATTAGCAAACCTGCTATGCGAACATTGAGAGAAGAAATTGATGGACGCGATGGCGATATAACAACAAACCTTGGTTATAGTGCTTATGATAAAACAATGGCAATTGGTTTGTTTGGATCATTCGACATCAACGAAGTAATTGCATTCTTCAATCAATCAGGAACAATCGTATTCAGTGACGAGCCTGACAAGTATTATAATTTTAAAATACTAGAACAAATTGATTATGATAAGTTGATTAAATTTAAGACAGCAAATGTCACATTCCATTGCCAACCATTCAAATACCCTTTAAATGAAACACCACTCGAGGAAGAATATGATTATGTCGAGGGTGAGGGTACTGAATTAACCTTGAATGATACTGCAAATGCAATATTCAACAAATTTGATTTAACAGGTAATACAAGTCAAGTACAATATACAGGAAAGAATTTATTACACCAAGACCAATATATTACAACGAGAACAACAAACGGAATTACATTTACCAATAATGGTGATGGAACATTTAGCATAACAGGAACTGCAACTGCTAATACTTCTTTAAATATTTTGTTTGGTGCTTCACAAGTTGGGTTAGAAAGTGGTAAAACATATTATTTTTATAGTTCACAACCTTATAACAACCAAACATTTAATTTATCAATTCCATTTAAACAAGATGGAACACAAAAATATTTGACTGCAAATAATACAATAACAACAAGTGGAGAATTAACTTCAATAGCACTTGCTTTTTATACAAATAGTGGGAATACGATAAATGCACAAAATGTAAAATTAATGTTAGTAGAGGGAAGTACACCAGGAGAATACGAACCTTATGTTGGTGGAACTGCTTCACCCAACCCATCTTACCCACAAAATGTTAATGTAGTAAGTGGAGATAATGAGATTAATATATGTGGGAAGAATTTATTACCAAATACAACTACAACTCAAACTATTAGTGGTATAACCTTTACTAGGAATAGTGATGGTAGTGTTAAATTAAGTGGTACATCTACTGCAGTAGCCGATTTTTATTTAGTAGGTAGTTCTAGTCAATATGTTGATTTAGGTTTAACTACTGATACTTATAACTTAAATGGTGCTAGTAGTGGTAGTGGTAATACATATATGTTATATGCAGTACAAAATAGAAATGGCACTATGTCTTATCACCAAAGTTATACAAGTAGTGGTACAAACTTATCTATACAAAGTGGTGATACTTTTAGAGTGTTTATAAGAGTAATGAGTGGGCAAACAATAAACACCACTATATACCCACAACTAGAAAAAGGTTCAACTGCCACAACTTATGAACCATATATAGGAAATACATACCCTTTATATTTAGGAGTAGAGAATTTAATTAATAATATGAGAACAACTACTTCAATTAATGGCCTTACTTTTACAGTAAATTTTGATGGAAGTGTTTTGGTAAATGGAACTGCAACCGCCGATACTTCTTTTATTACTTGCGACCAAACACAAACAAATATAAGAAGTAAATTACTTAATAAAACATTAACATTAAGTGGTTGCCCAAGTGGTGGTAGTTCTAGCACATATAGATTACAAATATGGGGAACAGGAACAGGCACTTTTTATGATTATGGAAATAGTTCTACTTTCTCTTTTACTAATTCAAGTAGTAATTGGAATGTGGCAATATATATCGCAAATGGGCAAACAATTAATAATTTATTATTTAAACCAATGGTAGAAGAAGGAAGCAAAGCCAACCATTATACACCTTATGGAACAACACCAATAGAACTATGTAAAATAGGAACATACCAAGACTATATCTATAAAGATAATGGTAGTTGGTATTTACATAAAGAAATAGGGAAAGTTGTTTTAAATGGTAGTGAGAATTTTGGAAAAAGTAGTAGTACAAGTGCAGATATTTTTTCTTATTATACAAATGATGGGGCAACTTATGGAACTAAAGAAACTATATGTAATTATTTAGAGTACAAAAATTCTAATATAGTAGGTAGTTGTAGAAAATATAATGATTACATATATTTAGTCCCAACATCTTATGGAACTTGGACAATAAATGATTTTAAAACATGGTTAAGTACACATAATACAATAGTATATTATGTACTAGCCAATTCTACTAATACTCTAATAGAAGATACTACTCTTATAGAGCAGTTAGATAGTTTATCAATGGCAAATAGTATTCAAGGACAAACAAACATTTCTCAAGAAAACAATGACTTGCCATTTATTTTAGATGTAATCACATTGAAAGATGGAAGCGACCATTTGATTATAAATAACATTGGTAATATATATGCTAAACCAACTTTAGATTTAGAGGGTGATGGTATAGTGGACATCTATTTGAATGACACGCAAATGTTTGAAGTTGAT
>Ga0247609_10005801_pt1 | contig 12030 bp, 10 predicted proteins | sample 172DNAGHGlowgp2_FD_193487 | JGI IMG/M metagenome (GOLD analysis project Ga0247609, IMG submission 193487) | Sheep rumen microbial communities from Palmerston North, Manawatu-Wanganui, New Zealand - 1728 DNA GHGlow gp2 | ecosystem: Host-associated > Mammals > Digestive system > Stomach > Rumen ... | reverse complement strand
TCGAGGCTTCTATGGCCGGCAAGGGTTCATCGCTCGTAGAGTTCGTTTCTACCTGTAACAGTGGTTGGAAGCTCACGCCCGCCAAGGCTAACGAATGGATGAAGGAGAACATGTTCCCCTTCTATCCCAAAGGCGACCTCAAAGACACGACAGGCGAGAAGTAAGATGTATGATGTAAGAAGTAAGAAGTTATGAAAAAGGAAATAATAATTTCAGGTTTCGGAGGTCAGGGCGTGCTCTCAATGGGTAAGATTCTGGCCTATAGTGGACTGATGGAAGACAAAGAGGTCACTTGGATGCCTGCCTATGGTCCTGAACAGCGTGGCGGAACGGCCAACGTGACGGTGATTGTCAGCGACGAGCGCATCTCTTCGCCCATCCTCAGCAAGTACGACATTGCTGTGGTACTGAACCAGCCCTCGCTGGAGAAGTTCGAGCCGAAGATCAAACCCGGCGGTATTCTTATCTACGACGGCTTCGGTATCATCAACAAGCCTACCCGCAAGGATATCACCATTTACGAAATCAACGCAATGGACAAGGCTGCCGAAATGAAGAACGGCAAGGTGTTCAACATGATTGTGCTCGGTGGACTGCTGAAGGTGGCTCCCGTCGTTAGCGACAAGGGTGTCGAGAAGGCTCTCAAGAAGACGCTGCCCGAACGCCACCACAGCCTTATTCCGCTGAATATGGAGGCCTTGAAGGAAGGTGCGAAGATTATCGAGCAGGTATAGTAACCCATAAAAACTACTGGCTATGAAACAGGTTTTTAGTTTGGTGACGTTGGCGCTGTTGGCGTTGAGCGTTGGTGTGCAGGCCCAGACTGCAAGGAAGTTTACGTTGCCGCTGACGGACGACGGGAAGGCAGAAATGGTTTGTTTCCTGCCCCAGAATCCCTCGGGCAAGGCCATTGTCGGTGTGCCGGGAGGTGGCTATTCCGTCTTGTCGAATGGACATGAAGGAATGATGGCTTCCGACTGGTTGAACCAGCAGGGCATTGCCTATTTCGTGGTAAACTACCGTTTGCCTGAGGGTGACCGCACGAAGCCCATCAGCGACGTAGAGAACGGTATCCGCACCGTTCGCGACTCAGCAGCCGTATGGGGTGTCAATCCGCACGACGTGGGCATCATGGGATTCTCGGCTGGCGGTCATCTATCGTCAGTCATCTCGACGCTCTCGCCCTTCGAAGTACGTCCCGACTTCAGCATCCTGTTCTATCCGGTTATCTCGATGGACGAGCGCGTGTCGCACAAGTGGTCGTGCATCAACTTCTTAGGCGAAGAAGGACATAACGACCCCAAGCTGGTGAACACATACTCTACCAATCAGGCCGTGCGTCGCCATCTGACACCGCCCGCCTGTATCATCTCGGCCAGCGACGACCGTTTGGTGCCTTTCGTGACCAACGGACTGGAATACTATAAGGCTATGCGCAATGCAGGCAACGATTGTGCGATGTTTGTGTATCCTACTGGCGATCACGGCTTTGGCTTCGGTCCTTGGTTCAAGTATCACGACCAGATGCTGAACGACCTCGGCGCGTGGTTGAAGGCCCGTCAGACACCGAAGCCCGATGCCATCCGTGTAGCGTGTATCGGCAATAGCATTACCGACGGTTTCGGTATCGATATGGCCAGTGCCTATGGCTATCCCGCTGAGTTGCAGAAGCTGTTGGGCAGCGACTACTGGGTGAAGAACTTCGGTGTCAGCTCGCGTACCTTATTAAATAAAGGCGACTATCCGTATATGAACGAACAGGCTTGGCGCGACGCGTTGGCCTTTAAGCCTGACGTGGTAATTATCAAGTTAGGCACCAACGATTCGAAGCCCGAGAACTGGCAGTATGGTGCTGAGTTCCAGCAGGATTTGGAGCAGATGCTGACGACGCTGTGTCCGGCATTGGCTCAGCCCGTTGCCAAGAAAGGCAAGAAAGCCAAGAAGGCTGTTGCCCCTGTGAAGCCGCAAATCTTCCTTTGCACACCCATTCCCGCATTCAAGTCAACGTGGAACATCAGCGACTCGGTCATTGTCAATGAGATTATCCCCATCCAACAGGCTGTTGCTAAAAAATATGGTGTACAAGTTATTGACCTGCACACCCTCTATGCCAATGATGGCGATAAGATGCTTCCTGACGGTATCCATCCCGACGGCAAAGGTGCTCACCGTATGGCGGAAATCATTGCCGCAGAGATGAAGAAATAAGATGTTCTCCGACCGAATCGGAGAACACCGTACCATTAATCGAAAAATCCTGGCTGCTTATAGTCGATACCCAGTTCGCGGTCGACGGTAGCCAGGATTCCTTGTACCTGACCTAACGCGAACATACGACCCAGCAGCGTGTAACCGGCATTGTGGCCGTGGCTGCTTTCGTCCATAATGCCACCAGGCTCGTCGGTAAATGTCATACCGTGATCCACACGCATCGGCAACTCGGGATTCTCCTTCTCGAAAATCCGGCACAGCTCGATGAGGTCAGCACGTCCGCCCAGATGACTGGCCTCCGTGAAGTCGCCGTTCGGGAAGATGTGGCACGAACGAAGATGGACAAAGTGGGTGCGCGAAGCAAACTTCTTAGCCAGCTCCACCACATTATTATAGGCACCAGCCGACAGCGAACCGGCGCAGAACGTCAGGCCGTTATGCTTGTTGGGCACAGCGTCGAGGAACCACTGGATATCCTCCTCTGTACGAACGATACGCGGCAGACCGAGAATCTCGATGGGGGGATCGTCGGGGTGGACGCACATGTTCATGTTGCACTCCTCGCACACGGGCATAATAGCCTCGAGGAAATATTTCATGTTGGCGCGCAGCTTAGCCTTGTCGATACCTTTGTACAGGTCGAGGAATTCGCGGAACTTCTGCACGGGAGCCTCGTCGTTCTCGCTAAAGTTGCCACTGACAAAGCCCTGCGTCTTGATGACGATATTCTCCACCAGTTTGTGGTCCTTCTCGGGAGTCATGGTCTTGGCCAGCTCGTCGCACTCGGCAATCACGCTGCGACCTTCGCCCCAACCCTTTGGGAACTGGAACTTCTCCCATTCCTCGCGAGCATCAGGGCGCTTCAGGATATAGATGTCGAAATAGGCAAATTCGGCATAGTTGAAGTAGAGGTTCGTGGCACCGTTGGGATTGTCGTGGAACAAATCCGTGCGCGCCCAGTCCAATACAGGCATGAAGTTGTAGCAGATACAGTGAATGTCCTCTGCTGCCAGATTGCGCAGACTCTCCTTATACACCTCAATCTGGTGGTCGCGGTCGGGACCGCCATACTTGATGGTCTCAACGACAGGCAGCGATTCTACCACGCTCCAGCGCATACCGTAGCTCTCGATGTACGTCTTCAAATCATGAATCTTCTCGCGTGTCCAAACTTCACCGAGTGGCACGTCGTGTAGTGCGGTGACGATACCCTCGACACCGATTTGTCTCAGTTGTGCAAGCGTGATCTTGTCCTTCTTGCCAAACCATCTCCAAGTTCTTTCCATAGTTCTTAATTTTTTGATTCGTTATTACGTTATGTCGTTATTTCGATTTGTTATTCGTAGCGCATCGAACGTGCAGGGTGGATATGCGAAATGAGGAAGCTCGGTGCGATGAGCACAAACAGCGACACCAGCAGCGTCACCACATTCAGCAGCACGATGATCGGGATGTTCAGTTCCATAGGCGCTTTGTCGACGTAGTAGCTGGTGGGGTCGAGGTGTATGAATCCCGTTTGCTGTTGCAGGATGACGATGCCCACTCCGATGATGTCGCCCACAAGCATTCCCCGTCCGATGATGAAGGCCGCGAACCACAGGAATGTGTGACGCACGGTACTGTTGCGCATTCCCAAGGCTTTGAGGACACCAATCATTTGCGTCCGTTCGAGGATGATGATGAGCAGTCCGCTGATCATCGTGAATCCCGCCACGCAAATCATCAGCACGAGGATAATCCACACGTTGATGTCGAGCAGTTCCAACCACTGGAAGATGTGCGGATGGGCCTCGCGAATGGTCTGCGACGTGATGATGGCACCGTATTTGTCCGTTTGGCGGTTGACGACCTTCACAAAACCCTCAGCCACCAAGTCCAATTGGTCGAAGTCGTTGACCAACACCTCAGCACCGCTGCACTGGTCTGGTTCCCAGCCGTTTAGGCGCACGGGGACGTTGTAGTCGGTGAAGCACAACGACTGGTCAAACTGCGTCATATTGGTTTCGTAGATGCCCTTGATGGTAAACTTGCGGGCACGGACGTCGTCGTCACCAATGAAGTAGGCATAGACGCTCTGTCCGGCCTTCAGGTGCAGTTTGTCAGCCATCATGCGTGAGATGAGCAACGGGTATTTCGATTGTCCGTCGGTGAATGTCGGCATCTCGCCTTCGACAATGTGTTCGCTGAGGAATGTAGTGTCGTAGTCGCTGCCCACGCCTTTGAATACAACGCCTAAGAAGTCGTCGTCGGTCTTCAGGATGCCCTGCGTCAGTACGTATCGTTCCACATGCTTCACGCCCGGCAGTTGCTTCATCGTTTGCATCAGCGTGTCGCTGAAGCTGACAGGTACAGGTGACGAGAGCTGTTGCGACATGTAGTTCTCTACCTGAATGTGACTGCCGAATCCCACTACCTTGTCGCGAATGGTGTGTTTGAAACCAAACACCACGGACACCGTAATGATCATCACTGCCAGTCCGATGGCCACACCGATGGTGGCAATACGAATGGCCGGACGGCTGACCTCACGGCGCTGACCTTCAGAACCATTGATGCGGCGGGCAATGAATAGCGGAAGATTCAAAACTTAACGTTTATTGTTTAACGTTTATTGTTCATCGCGTCCCGGATAGGCTTCCAGTGCTTTGCGCAATACGAAGAGGGCGCGCTCCAGATCTTCCTTCTTCAGCACGTAGGCTATACGTACCTGCTTCGTACCGGCACCGGGGGTCGTGTAGAAACCTGCGGCAGGAGCCATCATCACTGTCTCGCCCTCGTAGTTGAAGTCGGCCAGACACCAGCGGCAGAACCTTTCGGCATCGTCAACAGGCAGCTGGGCAACGGTATAGAACGCTCCCATGGGGATGGGCGAATAGACGCCAGGGATGCGGTTCAGTCCGTCAATCAGGCACTTACGGCGCTCCACATATTCGTCGTATACCTCGCGCAGATACTCATCGGGTGTCTCCAGCGACGCTTCGGCCACAATCTGTCCGATGAGGGGAGGGGAGAGTCGTGCCTGACAGAATTTCATCACGGCTTTCCTCACTTCGGCGTTCTTCGTGATGAGTGCGCCGATACGGATACCGCACTCCGAGTAGCGCTTCGACACAGAGTCAATCAGGATGACGTTCTGCTCGATTCCCTCTAAGTGGCAGGCGCTGATGTATGGCGAACCCGTGTAGATGTACTCACGATACACCTCGTCCGAGAACAGATACAGGTCGTACTTCTTCACCAGGTCGCGAATCTGGTTCATCTCGCGGCGGGTGTACAGATAGCCTGTCGGGTTGTTCGGGTTGCAGATCATGATGGCGCGCGTGCGGTCGTTGATGAGCTCCTCAAACTTCTCTACCTTCGGCAACGAGAAACCTTCCTCGATGGTCGTCGCAATGGTGCGAATCTTTGCTCCTGCCGAAATGGCGAACGCCATGTAGTTGGCGTAGGCAGGCTCGGGCACAATGATTTCGTCGCCCGGATTGAGGCACGACAGGAATGCAAACAGCACCGCCTCCGAACCTCCCGAGGTGATGATGATATCGTCAGCCGTCACATTAATATTATATTTCGCGTAATAGCTGACCAGTTTCTCGCGGTAGCTCAGATAGCCCTGCGAGGGTGAATACTCAAGAATGTTACGGTCTATCTGCTTCAGCGCGTCCAGTGCCACCTGCGGCGTAGGCAGGTCGGGCTGTCCGATGTTCAGGTGATAGACTTTCGTTCCACGTTTTTTTGCTGCGGCAGCAAGGGGTGCGAGTTTCCTGATAGGCGACTCGGGCATCTCCAGTCCGCGTACTGATATTTCTGGCATTGTTCTGTTTGAATTATTCTTTTGTGTTTATCCGTTCACCATGAGCGACGACTCTTTTCAGCCAATGAACTTCAAGATCATTGCCACAAGCTCGTCCTCGGTCTTGCCGTCGGCAGAAATCACTAAATCGTAGTTGCGAGTGTCGTAGCGAGAAGTCTTGGTGTACTTGTTGACATAGTTCTCACGCATCTTGTCCACCTGCTCGATGACCTTGTGAGCCTCCTCTTCCGTGAGACCCTGTTTGCGCATGACACGCTCCACACGAAACGGCATCGACGCCTGAATGAGAATGCTCACGTGGTTGGGATGGTTGCGGAAAATGTAGAATCCCGAGCGGCCGGCAACGACGAACGACTCCTGTTCGGCCATTTCCTGCAACATCATCGTCTCTGTCTGGAACATCTCGTCGGTGGTAGGCGGGTACACGCCGTTATTGGCCCTTGCCTCGACGTATTCCACGCTGCCCACAACACCTGGGGCAATGTTCATCGCACGCCTTACTTCGGCCCACCACGAATTGCTCTGACCCTTCTGTTTCTCAATTTCCTCCACGCTGAGGTTATACTTCTGCTGTAAACCCTTGATAACGGTCTTGTCGCAAAATTCCACACCCAACTTCTCGGCCAGCTTACGGCCTACTGTGCGGCCACCACTACCGAGTTCGCGATTGATAGTAATGACAAATTTCTCGTTTTTGTTCATCATATTGCTGCAATATTCTATTTCTGCCTGCAAAGATAGTGCAAATCGAACGAAAAACCAAATATATTTGGGTTTTTCTGAGATGCAGCCTATTTTTTCCTTGGGAAAAAGTTACGAATAAGCGAGCAAAGAACCAAAGGAAAACTCGTTTTTCTTTGTTCTTTCGTTCGAAAACATCCAAATAAATTTGGTATTTTGCTCACTTATTCGTATCTTTGGGCTCGAATTCATCAATAATTGCAATTATGACTCAGCACCATCCGCAAGGATATCACGTTCGAAGCGAAAAAATAGCGCCACTTTCTTTAAGTAGTTTAAGACTTTCACCCTTGGCATCCGATTTCCGGGCTTTGCCGGGGGCTTTTTCGTGCCGTTTTCCGTATATTTATCTTTCCCTCCCTTTGATCCTTGAGCGGGTGGTGCGGAGGGAGGCGGGTTTCACGTCGAGGATCTGGGCGATGGTGTCGTCATTGTAGCGGAGGTCGTCCTGAAGGATCAGGAAGACGTACTGTGCCGGTGTGAGCGGATGGTATGTGTGCTCCCACTGCTGCCAGCGCTTCGGGCGCAACTGGGCGAAGTAGTCTATCAGGCACTGCCGTTCCTCTGCCGTCATGTCGCCGACGCACTCCTTCTGCTGTAGTTTCACAAACTGTTGCGTACCCGTCAGCAGTTTGCTGGCGATGCGCTGACGGCTGTCCTCTATCTGCCTCCTCAGGTTGGCGATGGTCTGTTCACTGGCCTCGCCGCCCTGTCGCAGCCGCTCTATCTCCGCCTGGTTCTCCGTAATCCGCCTGGCATTCTCGTCGAGTCTGAAGCCCAACTGATGCACCCTCCTCCTTTGATACCACCAGGTGCCAAGGACGAGCACGATAAATGCCACCACGATGACTGCACCCGTTTCCTTCATCCTCTGCTGCGACCTCTTCTCCCAACGTTCCTCGTCAAACCTCCTTTGCCAGTCGGCTATCTCCAGGCTGTGGTTGGCTTTCATAACCGAGTCGGTGAATGCATCCTTTTGTCGTTTCATGTCCAAAGCTGCACTCATATCGCCAGTCTTTTCATAGAGCCTGGATAACACATCCATCGAATGATTGCGCACCAACGGATCTTTTTCTGTCAGACATTTCTTCGCTGCCTCGATGGCCTCTTGATAATGTCCCTGGGCTTCCAAGAGACGAGCCATAGTCTCATAACCCTTAAAATTACTGGCTACCTTATCATTCCTCCATTTCTCCAAATACTTCCTGGCATTTTCAACATCACCCCGTTCCTCATACATCGCCGCGATATTGTGATAGATGTCAGCCCGCAAGATGCTGTCGGCCAGGTCGATATAGTCCATGCTTCTGAAAATATAGGCATAAGCGCTGTCACTCTGATCCATATACGCATAAGCCGATGCGCAGAACTGGAGGCCTCGTAATGTCATGACACTGTCGTTCATTCTGCGACTGCTCTCTAAATACTTCTGCGAGTATTCCAGAATGAGCAGATGGTTGAAGCAATTGTAATTAGCATAGGCCAGATTATCATACACCATGTTCTTCAGCAGTTCGTCATCCGCATCCTCAGCAATCGTCTCAGCCACCTTATAGTCCTTTATTGCATCAAACGTCCTACCAAGTAAATGCCTTCTGATGCCACCCCTGTAATAGTATGCCCTGCCTCGATGCCAGGCATCGCCATGTTTGTCGTAGTAGTCCACACAGGCTGATACGAGCGAGTCGCCGTCAGCATGGTGCAGCACGATATAATCCGTCATCACCTTCAGCAGATAGTATTCCATTTTCTCAGTCTCCGACAGCGATGCCGTGTCCACCCGACTTATCAGCGCGAGTGCAGAGTCTGGACGCTGATGGATGATGTCCGCAGCCTCCTTCAACAGCGGATGACGCTTCTCGTTACAACCTGCCAGTGCGGCTATGATGATGACGATCCAAATGATTCTCTTCATGACCTATTCACACACGTTTATTTGTCAACTATCTTAACGTCGAGGATGCCCCGCATCTTTAAGAAACCGTTTCAGAAAGAATCCCAGAAAATACGGGAATGTATAAAATTTCCCATTCCACCCGATGTTCTTGTATCCCAACTTGATACCATACTTCACGTCTGGATACGATTTCCAGTCTATCAGATGATTCAGCGAGGGCGTGGCATTGTCTTTCGCTTTTACCTCTATAGGTATCAGACTGTCTGCATCCCGCACAAAAAAGTCCATTTCCAGTGCCGGACTATCATTGATATAATAGTAAAGTTGCTCGTACCCCGACTTGATCAGCATCTCGCCCACGATGTTCTCGTAGATGGCACCCTTGTATGTGCCGAAGTTGCGGTTCTCCCTCAAGTCCTGCTGTGCCTCCTCGTCCAGCGATGCTATCAGCAGCCCTGTATCGTGGTAGTACAGTTTGTACATGTTCGCCTCGTAGTTGCCTTTCAGTGGCAGTTCCACATTGCTCAGACAGTAGCAAACGTTCACTACTCCGGCCTCTCGGAGCCATTCCACCGAACCGATATACTCCCTGCTCCTTGCACCCCGCGCCACCTTCGTAATCTGGTATTTCTTGTTCTCCTTACCCAGAAACGTGGTGATGTGGTTATACACGGCCAGAATCTTCGCCTTGTCCGTGTTTTTAGCGTATTTAGTGATGTCCTCCTCATAGTCCTTCAGCAACTGCCGCATCAGTTTCAGTGTACCCCCGAAGTGACCGTTCTTTACAAACATCGCCACCACCTCCGGCATGCCGCCAATGCTCATATAGTCCTTGAAGTGCCCCATCAGCGTGTCCATCTCCAACTGCGAGAATGGTGTCAGCGTGTCCATGTGCCTATACAGGTCTTCCACCTGTTCCTCCGAATAACCTTTGGCCCACAGGAACTCCTCAAAGTCCAGCGAGTGCATCTGGTAGTCCTCCTTGAAGCCCACTGCATTCGACTCTATCTCCTCGTAGTAGATACCCATCAGCGACCCGCTGCAAATCACGTCATAGCGTCCATCCTGGCAGAACGACTTCAGCGATGTGGCACAGGCGGGGCATTTCTGCAACTCGTCGAAGAACAGCAGCGTTTTCCCAGGTATCAGTTTCACCTTCGGGTTCAGCATCGATATATTCTTCAGGATGGTGTCCACCTCGTAGCCGTCGTCGAAAATGCTCCGATACTTTTCTTCCAGCACGAAGTTCATCTCCACCACCGACTCATAATGCGTCTTGCCGAACGCCCTTACCGACATGGTCTTTCCAATCTGGCGGGCACCATTGATGATAAGTGGCTTGTGATAGGGGTTCCTGTACCACTCTTCCAGATAACTATCAACCTTTCTTTTAAGCAAATTCATAACGATAATCACATTTTCTGGCTGCAAAGATACAATAAAAATCACATTTTCAGAACTTTTCTTCCTTCTTTTTTCACATTTCCTTCAATTTTCTTGATTCCATTAATTCTCGACTACATGTTTTTACATACAATTGTTGTCATTTTGACCATAGTTTTGGCAGTCATTCCCTTAAACCAAGCGTTACAGTCTGGCACTTTTTTCTTCGCTCGTTTTCGTTTATCCGTCTAATTATCAGTATTTTAGCCTCAAAAATCATGCAACACCCCCTTTTGCAGTTTTTCCGTCTTTTCCTTGTGCGTACCAAATAATAGACATAACTTTGCATCCAGTGAGACTTTTCTATAAGTCTCTCTCGTTTTATATATTATCAGCAGCATCCGTCGGGATGACGTATGCTGCTTTAAAAAGAGTAAAAACATTAAAAAATAAAAATATGAAGCATCTAAAAGTATTCTTCTTATTGCTGCTTGTTGCGTCATCAGCATCAGCACAGACCGACAGCACTCAAGTCAGGTTCCAATTGTTGTTATTGGTACAGGCTGGCGACAGTTGCATGCAACAGTATAACACCTTTGAGGCATTGAAATACTATCAAGAGGCATATGCCATTGCAAAAACACGAAGTCAGCAGCTGGCTGTAGAACAGCCTGACCTTCCTCTTGACAAGTTCGATGAATTGCCTGAGGAGAAACAGGATGAGATTATCGAACATCTAAAGCAATCTGCAGAAAAGAGTTCGATAGTTGACTGCATGGTCCAGATGAAACTCGCAAATTGCCATTATAAGCGTGCCAACTATCGCCAGGCATCAGATATTCTAAAACTCGTCCCAGAGGACAGTCTAAGCCACGAATCATTCCGGCAGTTAGCTTTCAGTTATCAGAAACAAGGCGACGACGACTCGTTTATCTACTGGGCAAGTCAGCTGATTAACCGTTATCCTATGGATGGCGAGGTAGTTGCTAATCTCATACTCGCATATGCCAAAAACAATCAACCGCAAAATGGTATTATCTGCGGACTGAAATACAGTCTGAGGGACTCCACGAATATCCCAGTGAACAGGGCGTTGGCTGACGCGTGGATTATGAATGGCGACTTCACAGCGGCTGGCAAGTTATACAATCGGTTGCTGGAGCAGGGCGACTCCACCTTCAAAACTCTTTACTCTGCCGGCCTATGCTATTCAAAAATCAAAGACCTTGAGCGTGCCTATACACACCTGTCAGCAGCTTTAACCCTTTCCCAGATGCAACACGCTGGTGCAGCCTGGCGTCTTGGCGTGGTCTGTGTTGACACCAAGCGTTATGAAGAGGGACTGGCTTACCTGAGTCTGGCCAGGGAACTGCTCCGTCCTGACACCACTGTGATGAAAGCCATCACCCTCTCCGAAGGCGAAGGCTATTATATGACAGAACACTATCAGGAAGCCATCACAGCTTGGAAAGAACATTTGGCGTATAATCCTACATCCATAGCTACCTATTACAATTTAGCTAATGCCTATCTCTACTGCTCACAAGACGGCAGACAAGCCAAGAAATACTATGAACGTTTTCTCGCTCTTGCACGCAAAGAAGAGAAACCTACTGAAGAACTTTCAGAAATGATAGAGAAAGCAGATAGCCTCTTGCGTCATACAAACTGGGGAAAAGTCAAATCTCAAAGGAATAATAATTATAATGAATAAGATGAAACTCTACAGAAGATTACAGCTCTTGCTTGTCATGCTTTCGACAGCAACATTCGGGATAGCACAGACCGACAGCACAAAGGTGCAAAACGACTCCATTACCTGGAATAAGGAATTAGAAGGCATAACCGTTAAGGCTCAACGACAATTGATTAAACAGGACATCGACCGCGTAGGTTATGATGTCCAGGCTGATGAAGAGTCAAAGACGCTGACTGTGCTCGACATGTTGCGCAAGGTGCCGATGGTAACCGTTAATGGTGAAGATAA
>Ga0247609_10005800_pt1 | contig 12031 bp, 8 predicted proteins | sample 172DNAGHGlowgp2_FD_193487 | JGI IMG/M metagenome (GOLD analysis project Ga0247609, IMG submission 193487) | Sheep rumen microbial communities from Palmerston North, Manawatu-Wanganui, New Zealand - 1728 DNA GHGlow gp2 | ecosystem: Host-associated > Mammals > Digestive system > Stomach > Rumen ... | reverse complement strand
AACATATCATTCTAATGTGTCTTCATAATACTTATTTGCGTAAGTCTTGGCGCTATCTATAGTTCATGATAAATTGTCAGGAATTATATCTTTTGTTTTAATCTTTTTTATATTTCAATTTCACATTATTTTTTGTAAATCATCTTTTGCGTTAGGATTATCTATATCCATGAAGTTATTGTTTGTAGTGCATCATACAAGGAATAAAGTCATTAATAATGACGCCAATAATATCGTATTTTTCATCGTCTATCTATTAATTATAAATGATAACATTAAAATATTATAAAATAATTAGTGACAAAAACAAGTAAAATCTAAGGATTTTTTTACATAACATACTTTGTATTTAATTAATAATCTTATTCCCAAAAGCCTTGAGATCCTCTCGGTTTACGCATCTGGTGTAAATATCTAACATATTTAGAACCGCATCATTCTATATCGATATTTCAATAGGCTTGTTGATGAAGTTTTTCTTGGTCTTTTTCGTTTATCTGTTTGTTTAAATCCTCAAATATTGTAGGAAATCTTTCTCATAATGTTTTTCTGTAAACAACATCTCTTCATCTAAATCATTTATCATTAATTTGCAAATGCCTATGATAACCATACATTTTTACTCAAAATGGATATTTTACTCATCATTTATCATGAAAATCTTTTCTTATTTTATTCGTTAAATTGGCAGTTCTTATTGCTTCGGCTAGTCATTTTTCATCATGTGAAAAATCTATTTCTAATCATTCTCACCAATCACTTTCATAGTATTTACCTATCTTGATACTTTTAATTTTACTATAGTCTATTTTCTGATCTCATGTTACACTACACCCATCTATTATAAGTGGAACGGTTTCATTATATGATTTAATTAAGAAACGAGTTGGATCGTTTTCATCCTGTTTAATGTCTATAACTCTATTAAAATCAGATCAATTATCAGAATATGTATTTTTAATTTCTTGCAAAACTTTTTTTCATACATCTTGTATTGGACTTGCTGTTCCTATTTTATCTTCTTCGTATGCCCACAATGACTTTCATTCCTCTGTCTGTTGGCCATTTAAATAAGCAATAAATTTTTCAAAATTTACTCATCTTGCAATGGTAAATACCGTTTTTCACATTGATGAATCATTATCAAAATGATTTCATACTGCTGTTCAAATACCACCTCCTCATACGGCTCATCATGCTGCCCACATTGGTCATCAACAGTATGCTCATAAAATACCTCATGCAATAGCTCATGTTGCTCATCAAATCCAAGCTCATAAATTAGTATCACTTGCACTTATACATTCCGGACATTGATTATTGGCTAAGTGGACTGTTAAATCTCATCATCATCAAGTTGATTTTTGAAAGGGATTATTATCAAAACAACGAGAGTTAAAATTTAACTTAAGACAGTTTACTATATTTGCTGCGTGTACTAACTCCTTATTATTCTTAAATACAACATCATCAAGTCATTCAAGAGTCTTTTTGTATGGATTGATTTTTGTCTCTCGGCCATAAGATTTTATTGTCTTTTTCTCTGAATCATATTGTATTCAATCTTCAAATTTATACTTAAAGGGACTCTCATCGATCAGTCCTGAGCTAACTTCTCAAGATGCTACCAAGGTTGCTTCTTTAATAGTTAAATCTTTTCAAAGTTTTTCTTTTATCCAACCCCAGTTTTTATATATAAGAGTTCATATTGATCATACTCAAAGGATTCATAAAGCTCGTCATAATCATTTTTTTCGCCGAGAAGTTTTTTCTTTCGAGTCGCTTTTTTTCTTTTTCTTTTCTTTTCTTTGTTTTTTCTCTTCCTTTTTATTTTTCTCGTCTTTATCCTTTTTTTCTTCGGGGGTTTCTTCATCTTCTGTGTCACCATTTGATGGATTATCATCTATATTTTCTATTTTACCTTGTTGATTAGTTGATTCACTGTTTTCACTGTCGCCTTCCGATTGATCATTATTTTCTCCGTTTTCTTTTCTATCTTCAGCTTTATTTTTCTTAAAAAGTTTATACGCGATGGTTGCTACAGTTCATCATCAAAGACCCCATAGTACTCGATGTTCTTTCATGTTATCTATTAGTTTTCCAAAAAATCATTTTTCCTTTTTATCTGTAGTATTTGTTGATCATGGAGTATCTGCTTGAGATTCTGGTTGATCGAAATTTGTTTTGGCTGTATTAGAAACCATTAATTCTTTTGTTTTTTCGTTACTCTGACTTCATCAAATATTTTGTTGTAATTCCATGGTATCTTTAAAAGAGGATAATGTTGAATTTGTGCTATCCTCTATCTGCCTTTTTTGTATTTTCATTTCTTCAGATTTAATTTTTTCTTCTTGTCTTTCTTGATCTATTTCTGATTTAGTCTTATTTAAAGAATTTTCTAAATCAGATATTTCACTACTTTGATCTATTTTTGTCTTTTTATCTAAATAGGGATTTTTATTGCTCATATTTTATAATAATTTCATAAATGTCGTTTAATTATATATAGTAATGTCAAAAAAATCAAAAAAAAATGTACTTTTTTCTTGATTTTTATGTATAAAATTATATATTGTTCCTCGGTACACATTGTGGTATCCTTTTTTTCTATCTAAATGAATGCATATATAGCATTGCAATAGACTTATTAGTCAACATAAGGTTTATAACCACAATTATAAAATACCTATTATAAAAATATATTTGTTATAGTTTTTGTTAATATTTAGTATTATAGATTAAAAATATATGAACGAAGAAAGAAAAAAAATCTATGAAAACCTCATGGAGGATATTTCTGAATTAAGTGAAGATTTACAGGACTTGCTCTTAAAATGAGCAGAAAAATGAACTCTTTTAGAAGAAGACTTGATATCATCTCTTGATAATATGGAATGATCTATAAGAATTTTAGAAAAATTCTATGATCTTTGTGATAAATTAAAAATTAAAGTTATAACGATTGAAGAAGAATTAGAAAATAGAGAAAAGGAGGATAAAATTACAAAAAAAGAATCTAAATTATGAAAAATTTCATTGTATTGAAAAAATGATTTACCTCCTGATATGCAGTATAAAGACTATATAAAATTGTATTTTAATGATATTTCTAAGATCCCTCTTTTAACTGCAGAGGAAGAAAAAGAGGTAGCAAGGAGGGTTAAAAAGTGAGATGAAGCCGCAAAGCAAAAATTAGTTGAATCAAATTTAAGGTTAGTTATTGCTATAGCTAAGCGTTATTTTTGATGAAGACTTTGATTTGCTGACTTAATTCAAGAATGAAATATATGACTTATAAAAGCTATTGAGAAATTTGATCCAGATAAAGAATTCAAATTTTCTACGTATGCAACTTGGTGGATTAAACAATCTATCACTAAAGCAATTGCTGATATGTGAAAAAATGTTAGAATTCCTGTTCATCTAATAGATGAAATTAATTCTTATAATAAAACATATTCATTACTGTTTCAAAAACTTTGAAGGGAACCAACCAGTAAAGAAATTGGACAAAAATTATGATATCCAATTAAAAAAGTTAAAAAACTTGAGGAAGTGATTTTTGGTAATGTATCACTTGATAGAGAAGTTGGAGATGAATGAAGGGATACTTTAGCTGATCTTATTGAAGACTGAAATACTCTACGTCCAGATCAATTAGCGGAAAGGGACACTCTCAGAGCAAATTTGGATCAGATTTTATGAATGCTTGATGATAGAGAATCTAAAATCGTAAAAATGAGATATGGAATTGATGGACCTAAGTATACTCTTGAACAAGTTTGAGAAGAATTCGAAGTAACAAGAGAAAGAGTAAGACAAATTGAGCAAAAAGTTATTCAAAAATTAAAAGAACATCAGTGATTACAGAAAATGCTTTGAATTGAAGATGATATAGAAAAAATGGAAGACGAAAATATTAAGAAGAAAAGAGCTAAGAAGGCTCAAAAAACAACATCTAAGAAAAAAAATGAAGATGAAGATGATGAGTTTGATTTCGAAAGACGGGAGGAAGATGACGATAATGATGTTGAGGATCATTTTCCTACTGATGCTGAAGATGATGATTTTGATATAGATGCTGGGGAGTAGAATAAATTTGTTTATATAAATAATTAATTTATGAAAAAGAAAATAATCTTTGGTATTATTTGTTTTGTTGTATTATTAGTATGTATATTGTGACGGTTTTATTTGTCTCGTAACAAAAAATATCCAAATTCATGGGAAAGTGATTGAAATATTCATGTATTAACATCAATTGATGATGAAGTAGTTTGAGATAGTATGCGATGTGGAACTTTCCAATTAGTGTGGAATGATATGGTGAACAATGTAGTTAAACAAGATGTTATTTTCACCCCACAATTAGAAATTGTAGAGAATCTAAATAAACAAACTTTTACGAAAAAACAACTATCATCTAAAAGTTATTTTTCTAAATTCTGATTATTTACATTGAATTTAAAAAATGAAATTGAGGAGGGGGTAAAGAAAAAATTTGATGAAACTAGTGACATATTAGGTCAAATAGATTGGTCAGGTGCACCCCAAAGTGATGATGGTTATTATTGAAAAAGGAAAAAATATGCATTTTATACAATGTTAAAGAAAATATTTAAATTTAAAAATGTGTTTGATGAGCTAGATAAATGAAAATTTAATAACAAATACGATAACACAAAATTCTTTTGAATAAAATGAACTTCTGATAGTAGTTTATATAGACAAGTCTATGTGTATTATTACAATTCTGATGAAGACTTTGCTGTAGCATTAAAGACGAAAGAATGAGAAGATGTAATCCTAGCTAGATGAATATGATGAAGCTCTTTTATTAATATTTATTGGAATATCCTAAATAATGCTGAAGAATATAAATGAAAACACTATTTTACAGAAGATGATTATTTAAAAATTCCTGAATTAAAATTTAAGACATTATCTGAATTTGGAGAACTCGAATTTAAAGATTTTTATATGGGTGATTGAAGTGTTTGATATATTAGTAAAGCACTACAAAGTATAGAATTAAAATTAGATAAGGAGGGATGAGAAATAAAAAGCGAAGCAGCAATTGTTCTAGAAACAAATGGCATAATGATTGCCACAGAGTCACCTAAAATAGAACACCGTTATTTCTATTTTGATAAACCTTATATTATGTTCTTAAAAGAGGAGAATAAAGATTTGCCATATTTTGCTGCTCAGATTTCTGATATTACTTTGTTTCAGAATTAGTATTGAATATAAGATTTAGAAATCTATATTTGAATTTAGATTCAGAATGTGGATGGATTTGTATCGCTTGCAACCACGTAAAAAAATTGCTAAAGACAATTAAATTTTACGCAGAGAAGTCTAACGACTTCACGAATCCAAAAATACGTTCACGAATCAGAATGTATTTTTATTTTTTTACTCTAGAAAAGATGACTTACCTATTTACTTCAGAATCAGTCTCTGAATGACATCCAGACAAAGTTTGTGATCAGATTTCTGATGCTATTGTGGATGCTTATTTAGCTCAAGATTCACACTCAAAAGTAGCCTGTGAAACTCTTGTTACAACTAATAAGGTTGTACTTGCCTGAGAAGTAAAATCTACTGCACATGTAGATGTAGAAAAAGTGGCTCGTGATGTGATTCGCAGAATCGGTTACACAAAAGATGAATACTGATTTAATGCTGATACTTGCGATATAGAAGTGCTTTTACACGAACAGTCGGCTGATATTTCTCGTGGAGTAGAGAGAGAAAATGCTGAAGATCAATGAGCTGGAGATCAATGAATCATGTTTGGATATGCTTGTAATGAAACTGATGATTTGATGCCTTTAACTTTGGATTTATCACATAAATTACTTAGAACTTTGGCAGAAATTCGTAAAGAAAAAAAAGAAATGCTGTATCTTCGTCCAGATGCAAAATCTCAATTCACGATTGAATATTCCGACGATGATAAGCCTTTGAAAATCAAGACTATCATTCTTTCTACTCAGCATGATGAATTCGCCTCTGATGATGAAATGCTTGCCAAAATCCGTGAAGATGTAAATAATATTTTGTTACCTCGTTTTGTGGATTGACTAGAAGATAAAGTAAAAACTTTATTTAATGATCAGATTGATATTCAGATTAATCCTACATGAAAATTTGTAATTTGATGACCAAATTGAGATACATGAGTGACTGGAAGAAAGATAATTGTGGATACCTATGGTGGAAAATGAGCGCATTGATGAGGAGCTTTTTCATGAAAAGATCCAAGTAAAGTGGACCGTTCTGGTGCTTATATGGCTCGTTACATTGCTAAAAATTTGGTAGCTGCTGGAGTTGCTGACAGAGTTTTGATTCAGGTTTCTTATGCTATTTGAATTGCTAGTCCTATTAGTTTATATTTAAATACTTATTGAACTTCAAAGGTTTCTTTAACTGATGGATGAATCGCTGAAAAAATCTGAACATTATTTGATTTGAGACCTTATGCAATAGAAAAGAGATTTAATCTTCGCTCCCCTATTTATGAAGAAACCGCAGCTTATGGCCATTTTGGTCGTGAATGTAAAATTGTAGAAAAATATGGGAAAAATATTGAATTATTCCCATGGGAGAAATTAGATTCAGTAGATTTATTGAAAAGTAAGTTTAATTGTATCATCTAAATGAAGAAATTAAGATTACCATATAACAATTCTACAAAATAAAAATATTAGCACCTTGACATTTAATATAATATGTGTATATTATATATAATAAATTTTTACGATTTTTGATTTTATGCACCTTTAAGGTATTTTGAATGAATAATTGATTTGATGTTCCAGAAGACATAACACCAGGCGATAACAACGGAAATCAGCCTTATCCAACAATGATTTGAGATGCAATAAAATTTCAAACTATTTTTGATGAATATCATAAAGTGCGGGAAAATAACATCCAAATTGATCCTATTATTAAGAGCAGAATTCTAAATGCGGTAAAGAAAATACCTTTAAAAGCGTATGAAGATTCCAATTGAAATATTTTTATAGAAATGAAGATATGAAACTATCATTGTGTGTTTGAATCTATAAATTTAAAGAAAGAATCAGATGAAGAATTCATATGACAATTTTGAGACTATCGAAACGAACGACAAGGAAATTGATACACAACATGCGTTGAATATTATCCTCAGAGTCGTAATCCTAGTATATGGGAAAACAATAAAAAGTTAAAAGAACATCTTGTACAACAAAAGTTGAAATGACTAAGTATTCCAAAATATTGAACACTGAGAATTATCCTGGATGAATTATGAAAAGTGTCGAACCTCAATAAAGACTCAGACAAAATTGCTATGTGGATGCTCCTAACACTATAGGATTGAGAGTATCTACTGTCAAATATTAAAGGAACATGGAGTACTTTATCCTGCAGTCAATATGAGTATAAGCGCTGTATTCGTGCTTGAGCATCATCTTGAAAAGTTTGTTTATTTAAATTAACAGTTGACATTTCTGATCAAATGATTTCGAATTTAATATCGCAAGATAAATCACCTATAGATATCGCTGATGACTTTGTTCTAAAAAAAGATGATGAGTCAGTTATTTGAAGCATAGATAAATGTAACCATTTAAGACATAAATGAGTTAATTACTGTGGTCCAATCGCGTATAAAGAACATAATTGAGAATACTATTTTCTTGAATATAAAGCTCCTTGAGAGGAATTGAATTTTCATAGTTATGGTGATAATATGTCTTATAAAGATGCTTTTGATAAATATTTTTCATTTTTAACTTTGTTATCTGATGCTCCACAGAATCGATATAATAAATTTTTTCAAGATATAAAAGAAATGGAAAGAGAGTCTTTAAGACCAGACTGTTCTAATTTATGAAATCTATTTTTTGATCCTTATGTTTGATTTAGCTTTATTAATGCACAAGCTTGCAATAATGGTTCAAATTCGAGACTTTCTGTAGAAAGTATTTTCAATATGATACTAAATCCTAAATTTTCATATCAAGGTTTTAGCGTACTTCCAAAAGAAGAAGTTAATAGATATAATAAAACGATTTCAATAATTTATGGTAAAATAAAAAAGTCCCTAGAATTGTATAACTATCCAGATGATGAAATAGATAGGTATATAAACCAAGAAATGCACACATTTCCTGTTGAGGAATGCATAAACTATAAAGATATTGAAAAATATATTGAAAAATGTAGACAAAAGCTTACCGAAGATCGTAGTGATATAGATCTTTTAGAACGAATTTAATTAATAATTTTATATGGAATGAATCATTAGCCTTTCATATTTCAATAATACTTATCATTTGTATTTGAAGAATATCAAGAATGTATATTAAAAATGTGATTCATGATATTTTGTAGCCCTTTAAAGATAATAATTTTCATTTATCTAACTAGGAATAAACTTAAATAATTAAAGCTATTTAAAATAATTTCTGAATTGGTTAAATAAATAGTATTAATATTTTTCCAGTTAAATTTTGCATTATTTATAATAAATAGTTATAATTCTATATATTTTATTTACTATTTTGTTATGTCTACGATAAATACTAGTAATGTAGACGAAAGTTCAGGAGAATCTTTACGTAGTCCAAATTATCCAATCTACCGCAATAATCTGAGTTCAATATTATATTGCGTCACGATTACTGATGATTTGATAAGAAAAGCGATAGCCAAATGAAAATGGAAATGTTTTATGGAAATTAATGACAAATTAATACTAATTAGTGGGGGAGAATCTCTAAAATGAGAAATTGAAAAATGTTATAGACTAAGAACAAAATGAGTTAATTACTGTGGTCCAATTGCATCTAAAGAGTATAATTGACAATGCTATTTTCTTGAACACAAAGCTCCTTGAATGGAATTGAATTTTTATGATTATAATGGTAATATATCTTATAAAGATGCTTTTGATAAATATTTTTCGTATTTACAGTTGTTATCTGATGCTCCACAGGAACAATACAACAAATTTTTTCAGGATATTGAAGAAATGAAAAATGAGTCATTAAGACCAGATTATTGTAGCTTATGAAATCTATTTTATGAACCTCAAATTTGATTTAGTTTTATAGATGTTTATCCATGTAACGTTCGCCCATGAGATTCGAAACTATCTGTTTCAAACATTTTCACCATATTATTAAATCCTAAATTTACATATAAAAATCTTCATGTGATTCCAATGGAAGAATTGAAAAGGTATAATGAAACTATCAAAATTATTTATAATAAGATAATAAATTGATTAAAACTATTTAAATATTCAGAAGATGAAATTAATATCTATTTGAATGGAAAACATCATGAATTTTCTGATGATGAATGTGTTTATTATAAAGATATTGAAAAACACATTGAAGAACATTATGATAAAAATGCAATAATAATTCATGTTTAATTATTCCTTTTTAAAAATATGTTTCATATTATTAATATCTCAGATTCTGATAAACATTTTTTGTTTGCAATTGAAGAGTACAAAAAACGTCTATGAAAAGATGTAGTTTTTGATACATTAAAACCTTTTAAAGATGATAATCATCAACTAGTTATACAAAAAGAAACTGAATCTGTAATCAAGACTATAGAAAAAAAGTATTTGAATTATAAGAAAATATTGCTTGCTAAGGAAGGAAAACTTTTAACTACTGAAGAACTTTGAAAAGAGATAAACTGAGAAATTTGTGTATTTATAATTTGATGACCTTATGGATTAAATAGAGATGAATTGAAGAGTAAATTCTCAGATTTGAAGGAAATTTCATTTGGAGCTATTACTTTGCCACACTGATTAGCTAAGCTTGTATTAATTGAACAATTATATAGGTGTAAAACTATTCAGATTTGAAAAAGCTATCATTATTAAAATCTTGCTTTTATTTGATTGATACAATCTATACGTAAGGGAACTAGACCCTAACTAGGAATTAGAAATTACATTGTATCCTCTAATAATTTCTTAATTTGATTTTTCTCTGATGCTTTTTGTGTCGATGATACTGCTTTAAGTAGATATGCTTTTGCTTTTTCTAAATCTCATTGTTTAATATAATATTCTCATAATGCATGATAGAGATATCATTGTGGGTATTCTTCAACCAATTTCAATAATGATTTTTCTATTCATTCAAAATTTCATATAGCTATATTCTTTCATATACTTCCGTACATACATACTACTTTTTCTTCATCTAGAAGTTTGATGCTACAAACACGTATCATTTTGTTCGCTAATTCAGTATTTTGTGTATAAATTTGGAATTTCTGTCATTCTGCATATGGGTGAAAGAATGCTTCATAAAAATAAGTATAAAAATCTGATGCAACAAGATTTTCATATCATAATAATTTATCCCAACTTGAGATTAGTTTATTTAATTGATTTAGATATAAATAATCACGAATTAAATATCTTTCTGAATCCAAACGTAAGCTTTCACTCCTTATCATAGAAAGCATTATTGCTGACTGACCATATTTCTCATTTCGATAATAAGCAACTCACATTAAAAAACGATACTTCTCTGCATTATTTGAATCTAATTCAGTTAGTTTTTTAAGGTACTCTATCGAAGTATCCCAAGAATTTGTAAGGAAATTAGCATATGCTAAGATTTGGTATGGTAATATATAATTAGAGTTTTTCTGTAATGAATATAGTGCTAAGACTTTTGCTGGTTGAAATAATCACTGATTAAATAATTCAAGAGAAACCAAAGTATCAAAATAATATTGAGGCATTCACATTTGTTTAGAAATCTGATCCTTATATCAAAGTAACTTAGAAGAAAATGCTTTATATTTCTCTGATGTAAATTTTGCCGAAATTTCAAAAAAATGATCATAATTCTGATTCATAAGAGCCAAGACTGACAAATATCGATTTGTATCTTCCTCTGATATTTTATTTTTTGAACTATAATCTTGAATTACCGATGATAATGATTCATTAACATTTTTAGAACTAAGAGAAAATGAGTTAAAAATAACACGTAAATGTAAAGAAGGTTTTAGATCTTCAACGTACGCTTCAGGTAAATTATCAATAAACTTTTTAGCTTTAACAAACTGATATTCATTAAGATAGTTTTCAACAATCAGGTTCATAACATCTTTGTCCATCGTTTGATTGAACACTTTCTGTAAAAATTCATCATTCTCGCTTTCCAAAGTTTCTATATCAATTTCTTCATTTTTAAGAAGATTTTCCATCATACTGTCAGAAAGTTTATTTTCAGCTTGTTCTGATGATGTGTTATCAACCTCAAAATCATGCCTAATTGAAATACCTTTTTTTAAAGACATTGAATGCTTGTCAAAATTATATCTATCAATCTCAAATTCTTCATCTTCCTTATCGGTTTGATTATTAATAATAACTTGATCTTCAATTTTTCATGGTTTATTTTCAGATTCATTTTCTCATTTATTCTCCATTAGAGAATTATCTATCATATTTCCCGAAATTGAAACTTCTTTTATTCATTTACTCAAATTTAAATTATGTTTATCGAAATTGTGTTTTTTTAATTCATAATAAACAACTATCTTTTCGGGAGTATCTTGAGTTAATGTTGTTGTATGATCACTTATTTTATCATCAAATACTTTTGATTCTTCTTCAAGTCATAGGTCATTGTCCATATCATTTTCAGTTTCAGATGTTCTTACAGCTTTTCTCTCTGCCGTATCATTGTGGGATGTTTTAATATCTTGTATTAAATCATCTTTAACTAAATTATTGGCTATGGCTAGTTCCTCTTCTTTATTTTCAGATTTATCTTCTTCTATATTAGATTTATCTTCACTTATTGATTCTCTAGTTAAAATTTCACTTTCCTTATTCTTTTCTTCGTTGCCAAATATATCTGATATTATATCATCATTCGTACTAGTTCTTGTATTAGATTTTTTTTGCTGCTTTGCTAATTTTTCTTCCTGTTTTCTATCTTTTTCTAGTTTAGCTATATATTCCAAATCAACCCCAGCT
>Ga0247609_10005799_pt1 | contig 12031 bp, 7 predicted proteins | sample 172DNAGHGlowgp2_FD_193487 | JGI IMG/M metagenome (GOLD analysis project Ga0247609, IMG submission 193487) | Sheep rumen microbial communities from Palmerston North, Manawatu-Wanganui, New Zealand - 1728 DNA GHGlow gp2 | ecosystem: Host-associated > Mammals > Digestive system > Stomach > Rumen ... | reverse complement strand
AAGACAGCTTCATGGCGCGCGGATACAGTCGATAAGGATTTCTCAATAGAGACTGCTTTAGCTGATGCAGTAGGCATAAAGATGCCTTGCATCATCGTTGATGATTTCTGCGGAAGTGTCTGGTTCGTAAAGGAATTTGATCTGGAGCAGAAGGTGGAGGGTGATTGTCTTCTGAGGTTAGGCGATCTTATCGATGCCGATGTTACTTATCTGAACGGTGTTGAGATAGGAAGGACAGAGTATCAGTATCCTCCCCGCAAGTATGTTTTCGACGGGTCATTACTGAAGGCAGGCAGGAATACCATTTGGACAAGACTTATCATAGAGCAGGGCGCCGGAGGGTTTGTACCGGGTCACCCGTACAGGCTTGAGATGCCGTCAGGAAATATCGATCTGACGGGTGAATGGAAGATGGTTGTTGAGAAGATGACAGAAAAGCTCGTTCCCAACAAGATGGCCCAGAATATCCCGTCATCACTTTATTATGCCAGCCTTCTTACCATCAAAGATATAAAGGTATCGCAGATATGGTGGTATCAGGGCGAATCAAATGCCGAATTCCCTGAGGGCTATGATAAAAAGATGAGTCTTATGTTCAGGAAGATGCGTGAATTATTCGGTGAGATACCGGTAATAATGATCAGGATCGCAGGTTACATTAATCCTCTCACGGATACAAAGGTTCCGGAAGGTTGGAGGAAGATCCAGGAACTTCAGGATAAAGCTCCGGAATATATAGAGAATATTAAAGTTGTCAGGGCTCCTGATCCGGATCCGCTGCATGAACTGCACCCTCAGAACAAGAGCGGGATAGGAGCGGATGTGGCTAAGGCGTCGCTGGAATTAATGTGACCGCTTAGATTCAGGAAAGCTGTCCGGGATAAAGATTTATACGGGTTTGCGATAGAAAAGAAGGCTTTTTCTATCGCAGATCCGATTTTTTTGCGAAAACAGGTAGTGGCAAACGGGTTCCTCCTTTTATTCGAATTACACAAAAACGCTCACTAGAATGGTAGAAGTCTATTGACATATCACCAACGTGATGATAAAGTCATAGCATAATAACTAACATACAAGCATACAAGAACGCTTGAAAGATTAGCACATCACTTTATTCAAAGTCGTAAAGAGGATATGAAAAATGAGTGACAAAGAGCATATTCAGGCAAACATTAAAGAATGGTCTCCCAAACAACTGACAAAACGTGAGAGATTGGCAAAAGATCTCAGGATCAACTGGCAGCTTTATGCAATGTTTCTGATCCCTGTTATCTATTACATTATCTTCAGATATATACCGATGTTCGGTAATATCCTTGCTTTCCGTAAGTATAATCCGGGTGGAAGTATCTTCGGTCAGGGTCCTTTGACCTTAAAGTATTTCCAGCAGTTTATTACGGCTAAGCCGTTCTGGCAGGCATTCTCAAATACATTGATCCTGAACGGTCTTTATCTGCTTTTCAGATTCCCGCTTACTTTGATCTTTGCGCTGCTCCTGAACGAGATCAGAAATCTTCACTGGAAGAAGTTCGTACAGACAGTATCATATCTTCCGCACTTTATTTCTGTAGTCATCGTCTGCGGCATGCTCAAAGAACTCCTTTCGACACACGGTCCTATCAATGATCTTATCTTCAAGCTCGGCGGAGAAAAGATAAGCTTCATTTCTTTGGCAGAATGGTTCAGGACAATCTTCGTTACATCAGGAATCTGGCAGAGCTTAGGCTGGGGCACGATACTCTATCTCGCAGCTATGTCAGGTATCAACCCTTCTCTTTATGAGGCAGCAACGGTTGACGGTGCTTCTCATTTCCAGCAGGTAATCCATGTTACGATCCCCTGCATCCTTCCCACGATCGCCACACTCCTTATCCTTGATATCGGCGGACTTGTAGGATCCGGCGGAGCTTTCGAAAAGGTATATCTCCTCTACAGTCCTTTGACATATGAGACCAGTGATATCGTTTCCACATACGTCTTCCGTATGGGTGTCGAGTCAGGAAGCATTAACTTCGCGACAGCCGTTGGCTTGTTCGAAGGATTGATCAACCTCGTACTTCTTACATGCGCTAACTTTGTTTCACGCAAAGTCGCAAAGACGAGTCTCTGGTAAGGAGGGAATAAGATGAGTACTATTGATAATTTCACAGGAAAGATACACGTTCACAATCCTAAGAATCAGATCAAGGAATCCAAAGGATATAAAGTATTTACTGTCGTAAACACGATCATAATGATCTTTATCTCTTTTGTAACCCTTTATCCTTTCCTTTATCTCATTTCGCAGTCCTTCTCATCAGATCAGGCTATTTTTGCAGGCCACACAGGACTTATTCCGGAAGGTTTTAATATCGATACATATGTCTATGTTATTACCCGTAACCCGATCGCTCCCTGGCCTAATGTTTTCCCTGATCTCAGGATCCCCGAGTTCATTGTTTATTACATGAACACGATCTTCTATACATTGGTCGGAACAGTATTATCGCTTTTCTTCTCAGCGATCCTTGCTTATCCGTTATCGAAAACTAATCTTAAGATCAATAAGATCATGTCACCTTTCATCATCTTCACGATGTACTTCGGCGGCGGACTTATCGCAAACTACGTATTGATCTTAAGACTCGGACTTAAGAACTCCATGTGGGGATTTATCCTCCCGATGCTCATCAGCACTTATTATGTAATCCTCATGAGATCATTCTTTATGAGTATTCCTAAAGACCTTGAGGAAGCAGGAGAGATCGATGGTCTTAATAAGTGGGGTGTGTTCTGGTACATAGCAAGACCTCTTTCAACACCGATCATAGCAACAATGACTTTGTTCTATGCGGTTATGTACTGGAACAACTGGTTCAACGCAAAACTCTACCTGCAGGATAAGGTTAAGTGGCCTGTTGCCTACTTCCTTCAGACGATCATCAGAGGTGCAGGTTCTTCAGATCCGGATGCCCAGAACATGACAGCCAACATCAAGTCATGCGCCATGGTGCTTACAGTACTTCCTATCATCTGTGTATATCCGTTTATCCAAAAGTATTACGTTCAGGGCATGATGCTCGGCGGCGTAAAAGAGTAATTATTTTGTGCTACAGGGGATGACCCACGGCAATAGAAAACTGAAACAAAAAAAAGAAAGGAAACAGTTATGAAGACAACAAAACTTGCAAAAGTAGCATCTGTCGGTCTTGCGGTCTCAATGCTTTCCAGCCTTGCTGCCTGCAGCGGCGGTACAGGTGAGACTTCTGAGACAACAACTATCCCGAGTCAGATCGAGACAACAGCTGATGCAGGAGATGAATTGGGCTACACATACGGTTTAGGACAGACTTTCCATGCAGACCAGCCTGTAACCTACACCATGTTCTTCAGTGATGCTTCATGGTATCCGATGGTCGATACCTGGAAGACGGAGGGTATTTTCAAGAAGATTGAAGAACTGACAAATGTTACACTCGACATTAAGTCCTATGATAGCGGCGACTACATGCAGAACATCACACTCGATATCAATGCCGGAAACGCAGCATACATCATTCCTAAGATCTATGATGATTCCGCATTCGTAGACGGTGGTGCCATCGTACCTATCTCTGACTATGTTCAGTACATGCCTTACTACACAGACTTCTATAATACTTACAACCTCTCTGCTGATATTCAGACTATCACAAGAGCAAACGGTAAGTATTACAAGCTCCCCGGCATGAAGGAAGCAAACCTCATCAACTATTCTTTCGTTATCAGAAAGGATATCTGGGATGCAGCCGGTGTTGACGTTGTTAAGCTTCAGAAGGATTGGACATGGGCTGACCTCCTTGATGCTTTGACAAAGGTTAAGGCTTACATGGTTGAGCAGGGTATGTGCGAAGAGTCAGATTATATCTGGTCCGACCTTTGGTGCGGAAATGAATCCGGACAGGGCAGCGGCGGAAACCTCCTCGGTGTAATGGCTTCCACATATGAGTGCAACGCAGGCTGGAACATCGGTAATGGTATGAGATTTGACTTCGACCAGAATAAGTTCATCTTCTCACCTACGACAGACAACTATAAGGAATTCCTTAAGACAGCTAACAGCTTCATCGAAGCAGGACTTCTCGATCCCGAGACATTCACACAGGATGACGCTACAGCTACAGCTCAGTACTACAACGGCAAGACAGCTATCATGTCTATCAACCAGGGTCAGTGGGCTAACTATGAGCAGAACATGACAGCTCAGCTCGGTGCAGGCAATTTCGAGAACTACGTAATCACAATGCCTATCGGTTCTACAAGAAATTCTACAGTTGATCCTGCAAGACTTGAGAACGGCGTTATGATCTCACAGAAGGCTCTTGATGAACTCGGCGAAGACGGCTTCATCGAAATGCTCAGATTCGTTGACTGGCTCTTCTATTCTCACGAAGCTTATGATCTCACAAAGTGGGGCGTTGAAGGCGAGCACTACACAGTAGACGCAGACGGCAATAAGAAACTTGTTGATGGTTTCTGCTGCTCAGGTCTCGGCTATGCTAATGACGAAGAAGGTACAATGACAGATATCAGACTCAAGTGGGGTTATGCTGGTGGTAACTTCTGGTACGGCGGTACAGTTGCAGAGATGTCTGACAACCTTATTCCTCCGGTAGCTGATTATGTTAACCGTGACTACACAGACAGAGATACTCCTCCGCTCGCTCCCGGTGTTGCTCCTACAGCAGACCAGAACGAGGAGATCAACCTCATCGCTACTCCTCTTATCAGTAACGTAAATGCTTGGACATTGAAGTTCGTTACAGGTCAGGAAAATATCGATGAACAGTGGGATGCTTATGTACAGTCCTGCAACGACCTCAACGTACAGGGTCTCGTTGATATCTACGGCGAACTCTACAAAGGCTGATAGATAATTATCTTTCAAACTTAATAATATCTGAGGGGCATTCCTATGTATAATGCAAAGGGATGCCCCTTTGTTCTAAATGTTTTCGAGGTCAAATATGGGAAAAACAGAGTTTTTTAATAAAGGAAATAAGATCGCAATAGTTACAGACGGCAAAGACAAGGGTATCCTGAGGGTTGCCTCTGCCGTGATCAAGGACATTGAGCGCGTTACGGGTTCCGAGAGAAAACTCTGCAGGATAGCGGTAACTGATGATGTATCGAACGGAAGTATCGCATCATGTGACACACTTGTTTTTGCAGGGATCCTGACGGGATCTCCGGATGATCTTTCCAATGATCTTATTGGCAGGCTTCTTGCAAAGACAACTGTCCGTTATGACGATGTGGCCGGCAAAAAAGAAGTATATGCTTTTGATGAAGTCGTATCTTTCCCCGGGCTCGAAAACAAAAAGGTATTCGTGATCGCAGGCAGCGATAAGCTGGGTACGATCTATGGTCTGTATCATCTGTCGGAGATGATCGGTGTCAGTCCGTGGCACTATTTCGGTGATGTTGTTCCTGTAGTAAAGGAAGAGATCGTTTTTGATGATGAGATCTTTCCTGTTGTCTCGCATGAACCGAAGATCGAATACAGGGGTTTCTTTATGAATGACGACTGGCCTTCATTAGGAGGATGGGTCACGAATGCATTCGGTGATTTCAATGAACTGTTCTATGAAAAGGTTTTCGATCTGCTTCTGCGCCTCAGGGGAAATTATCTCTGGCCGGCAATGTGGTCAGCTGTGTTTAACAATGACGGAAAAGCTTTTCCTGAAGCATCTGCGGTCCTCGCCGACGAACTCGGCATCACGATGGGCACATCCCACCATGAGCCGCTTATAAGGGCAGGGGAAGAGTTCTCACACATGATGTCTGACAGCAATGATGTCGGGTATGGAAAAGACTGGAGTTATTATTCCAACGAAAGAGGCTTATACGAGTTCTGGTCAGATTCCATCAGGACACGCGGAAAGTATAAGAACTACATAACCGTTGGTATGCGCGGTGAACGTGACAGCATGATACTCGGTGAGGATTCCACCATGAAGGACAATATCGACCTTCTGAAAAAGACCATTACGGATCAGAAAAAGATTTTATCGGAGAATGGTCTTGAGGACTGCCCGAAAATGCTCGCCCTCTATAAAGAAGTCGAAGATTATTATTATGGAGATGAGACTGCCGAAGGTTTGTGCAAGTGGGACGGTCTTGATGATCTTACGCTTCTTTTGTCAGATGATAATTTCGGAAATCTCAGGACTGTTCCGGCACCTGAACTCAAGGACCGCGAACCAGGCTGGGGTATCTATTATCATTTCGATTATCACGGCGGCCCGATATCCTATGAGTGGGTGAATTCCACACCGGTCACAAAGGCCTGGGAACAGCTTACTTCAGCTTATGAATACGGCATCCGCAAACTGTGGATCTGCAATGTCGGCGATGTAAGACCCGTTGAGCTTCCGCTTAATTATTTTATGGATCTGGCTTTTGACTATGATTACTGGAAAGAACCAAACCGGACAGGAGAGTATCTTTCCTGCTGGGTCAGGAAACAGTTCCCTGAGGTATCTGATGAAGTTGCAGGATCTATCGGAGAACTTCTGAATGACTATATCAACATGAACGGAAGAAGAAGGCCGGAAGCAACCCATCCTGATACTTTTGACATTCCTTCGAATGAAGCTTTTATAGAGCTCCGTCTGGCAGATAAGATCTTAAGTGATGCCGGAGAACTGAAGGATAAGATCCCTTCAGAGCTTTATGACAAGTTCTACGGGCTTGTGTATTTCCCCGCAGCAGCATCAGCAAATCTCCGCAGGATGATGGTGCTTACGGGGCTATATAACAATGTTACACCCGCCGGTTTCACGGTCTCTGACTATCTTGCAGAAGAGATCAGAAAGACTGTCAGTCTGGATCAGGAACTTGTCAGAGCCTACAACGAGGACATGTCTCAGGGCAAGTGGAAATACATGATGAGTTCCAAACATGTCAATTTCCAAAACTGGAATGATGAGGGTTCTGAATATCCGTCCCCTGAGACAAAGACTGTTTCCGTAAAAGAGCCGTATGCTGAGGTTATAATCGAACGTTCTGCCGGTTATTATGAAGGTGCCTGTGATCTTCCGGAGATGGATGTTAATGACAGCAGTCCAAAAGAAATATACATTCTCAACAAGGCTCTTGAGGAAGACCGTTTTGAACTTGAATATGACAGATCCCTGCTGACAGTAAAAACAGTAAAGATCACTGACGGGACTTACAGACTTGATATCACTCCTGCAGGGAAAACAGGCGAAACAGGATTAAGGATCGTTTTCGCGTCCCATAAAGTGACAGTTAATGCCGTGATAACCGGTTCAGGAGCAGCGGAAGATGTTCCGCGCGTTGTTGCCGGCAGGCTTTGCCTTAACTGTGATTCTTTTTCATCGAAAAAGGAACCAGCCGGCAGTTCATTGCTGATAATAGATAATTACGGTCTGTCAGGAAGATCGCTTAAGGCATATCCGTTGACTCTGGATTATTCAGACGGTACGGATCATCCTTCGGTAACTTATGATTTCTATGTTCCTGAAAAAGGTGATTATGAGATCTCGGTCTTCGTGGCTCCTTCAAACAACACGTTCAAGAATCAGAATCTGAGCTTTGCACTTAATATGGACGGAACTTCATACAAAAAGATAGACCTGTTCCCTGAAGGATATCTTGCAGGAAACAATAATGATCAGAACTGGTGTGAAGCTGTCCTAAGAAACTGCCGCGAACTTAAAGCCGTATTCGAACTCGAAGAAGGCAGACACAGCCTTGAATACATTGTCTGTGATTCAATGGTGGTCCTTCAGAAGATCGAGATCAGAAAGAGATAACCGGCTTTCAGGGGTCCTTAACCTTTAAGCATATTAAGCGCATTCTTATAGCAGACTCTTTCGATGATGTCCTTAAGGATGCGTTTATCATATGGGAAGCGTCCGCGTTCTATTTCCGTTCCGAGGAAGTTGCAGAAGATCCTTCTGAAATATTCGTGTCTGGTATAGGACAGGAAGCATCTTGAGTCTGTGAGCATGCCGGGAAAACAGGGAAGAGAACTCTGTGAGCAGAGTGACTTCAGGTGTTCTTCCATGCCGAGAAGGTTGTCATTAAACCACCATGCCACACCGTGTGAGATCTTTCCCGGAACCGAACCGTCATTATAAGAACCGCAGAGCGTGTCGATGATAGCATTATCAACAGGGTTCAGGGAATAGATTATCATCTTCGGCAGAAGACCTTCACTGTTGAGCCTGTCCATATATCCGGTAAGCGGAGTAACGAAATCTGATGATCCGGTTATCGTATCGCATCCGCAGTTAACACCTGCTGTGTTCAGCATGTTGGAGTTAACGTTCCTTTTGCAGCCGAAGTGAAGCTGCATCGTCCACCCGCGCTTTGCGTATTCGCGTGCGAAGAACAGCATGAGTTCGGTTTTATAAGCAGTAAGTTCACCTGTGCTCAATACGCATTCAGGATCTGATATCTTTTTCGCGAAAACATCATCCGCGGTGATACCTTCGCTCTCACCGAACCATATATACTCGGTCCCGTGATCTGAGAGCCTGCATCCTCTGGATGCGAAGTGTTCTATCCTTGAGACGAGCACTTCCTTCAATTCATCCAAAGTATTGATCTTACATCCTGAAGCATCCTCGAGTTTTTTAACATAGCCGTTGAAACTGCTCTTTTCTATATCGACTATATTGTCAGGCCTGAAAGCGGGAAGGACTTCTGAAGCAAATCCCGATGCTTTGATCTGATCGTGATATATGAGTGAATCGGCAGGATCGTCTGTAGTGCAGATGAGTTCAACATTTGATCTGCTCATGATGCTCCTGGCCGAAATACTGCCGGATCTTAAGATGCTGTTTGCTTTCTCCCAGACCTCTTCGGCATTTTCTGAAGTCAGAGGCTCACTGATATCGAAGTATCTGGCAAGTTCAAGACAGGTCCAGTGATATAAGGGATTGCCGAAAGCTGATTCGACCGATCTTGCCCACATAAGGAATTTATCTTTATCGGAAGCATCGCCTGTTATGTATTTTTCGCTGACTCCGCAGGTCCTCATAAGACGCCATTTGTAATGGTCCCCTTTGAGCCAGAGCTCTGCAAGGTTATCGAAATTCTTATCCTCAGCGATCTCCTTTGATTCTATATGACAGTGGTAATCAACGATCGGAAGATCTTTTGCATAGTTGTTGTACAGATCTTTTGCCGTATTGTTTTCGAGAAGGAAATCGTCGTTGATAAGCTTATTCATAGGTAATACCTCGTTATTTTGCATTTTCCGGTAATAGAATAACTAATTTTTTATGTAATCGCAATCAAAAACATGGTAGAATGTTAGTTAATGATTGCGAGGTGTTTTTATGACTTTTTCAGAGAAAGTTTATGAGACGGGAATCGTACCCGTAGTAGTCCTTAACAATGTGGAAGACGCGTTGCCTTTGAGCAGGGCGCTGCTTAAGGGAGGCATTGATTTCATGGAGATCACATTCAGAACAGAATGTGCTGCAGACTGTATTGATGTCATCAGCAAAGAGGTTCCTGAGATGACTGTCGGCGCCGGAACCGTTCTTAATGTAGGGCAGGCTAAGCTTGCGGTGGAAAAAGGCGCAAGATTCATAGTATCTCCCGGACTGGATGAAGAGACGGTTAAGTGGTGTCTTGACAACAAAATTCCTGTGGTTCCCGGAACCGTTACTCCTACGGAAATCATGAAGGCAATATCTCTGGGCTTGAAAGTCGTTAAGTTCTTCCCGGCAGATGTATATGGCGGAATCAAGGCAATTAAGGCATTGTCGGCCCCGTTCGGACAGATTAAGTTCCTTCCGACCGGCGGTGTATCCGAAGGCAATCTGAAGGAATTCATTGAGAACAGATCAGTCGCTGCCGTAGGCGGCAGCTGGGTATGCAAGAAAGACGATATCCTCAATCACGATTGGGATAAGATCACCATGCTGTCAAGCAATGCAATTAAGATCATTAAGGAGACAAGATCATGAGTAAATATCTGACATTCGGTGAATTGATGCTTAGACTTAAGAGCCCCGGAAGAGAGCGCTTCATGCAGAGCCCTTCTCTGGAAGCAACCTTCGGAGGAGGCGAAGCCAATGTTGCAGTCTCTCTCGCAAATTACGGACTTGAAGCTGAGTTCCTTTCAGTTATCCCTTCAAATGCTATCGGCGATGCAGCAATAGGCGAGCTAAGAAGATTCAACGTTAATACGGATAAGATCATAAGAACAGACGGCCGCATGGGTATCTATTATCTTGAGACAGGTGCTAACCAGCGTCCGAGCAAAGTGATCTACGACAGAGCTTATTCCGCAATATCCCTTTTTGATCCTCAGGGTTACGACTGGGATAAGATCTATGATGATGTTAAATGGCTTCATATATCAGGCATAACTCCCGCAATCTCAGAACAGACCAAGGAAGCCTCGCTCCTTGCAGTCAGGGAAGCCAAAAAGCGCGGCATTACCGTATCTCTGGACCTCAATTATCGTAAGAATCTTTGGAAGTACGGAGTTGATGCAAAAGAGGTAATGACAGAACTGACCTCTTATTCGGATATCATTATCGCTAACGAAGAGGACTGCCAGAAATCCCTCGGCTTAAAGTGTGAGAGCAACGTCGAAGGCGGAAAGCTTGACAGGGAAGACTACAAAAAGCTGAGTGTTTCTCTTCTTGAGAAATACCCTAATGTAAAGAAAGTCGCGATCACCCTGAGAGAGAGCAAAAGCGCCGACATCAATTTCTGGGCAGCATCGCTTAACAACGGTTCAGAGTTTATCGTCAGCCGCAAATATGAGATGTATGACATTGTTGACCGTGTCGGCGGCGGTGATTCCTTTGCCGGCGGTCTGATCTATGGCCTTAATCAGCTCGGTTCCGATAAAGAGGCACTGGAATTCGCAGTTGCCGCAAGCTGCCTTAAGCACACGATCGACGGAGACTTCAACAGGGTTACGATCGATGAAGTCGAGAAGCTCGCAAACGGTGACGGCTCAGGAAGAGTGCAGAGGTAATAGGTTATCTGGTTTACCGGGCATTGTTACCGATCATCGTTAAAGGCTTTCGTTACCGGCTGTTTTACAGGCTGATTTTACAGGTCGGCTTTACATGCTGATTTTACATGCAGGCTTTAAATGTCGGCTTTACAGACCGGCACTTATCCCAAATGGCCGTTTTTTAACAATTTAGGATAAGAAAAATGGCCGTTAAGCAGTGATACAAAAACGAAGTATGACAACTTAGAAGGCAATTTCCTACACGAACGCATTCTTATCCCAAATGACCGATTTTTCGCGATTTAGGATAAGAAATCTGCAAAATCTTATCCCTTTTTTCATATATCGGAAAAAAGGGATAAACTATTGCTTTCGCATGACTCGCTTCTTATCCCCAATGCCCACTTTTTAGCGATTTGGGATAAGAAATCCGTAAAATCTTATCCCTTTTTTAATTATTTCAATATTTGGGATAAGAGCAGGCGCAGCAAAAGGATAAACTGTGCCATCGCACGAACACTTGCTTATCCTTTATTTGATGGTGTGTAGACTCTTCATATTGTTAAAACCCGGTTTGTTTGAAATAAGATCCTTATCTGCTGTGATAAGGGGATATGAAGTTTATCCAACTTCAGGGGTTCACTTCAATAAGGGACATTTCCCAAATTAAAACGCAGGTCAGTTAAGATGTGTTTCAGGGGCAGGTAATCCTGATTCTTGCCACAAAATAACCGCATTTTTGAAAATACTTTGATAATCAAAGCTATTTACACGGACATGCCGTGATGTTAATATCACAATATCAATTCTTCTTGATGAAAGGAGATCTGAACATGGATGTTGTATATACTTTGTTCATTACTTTTATACTCCTGCCTATTATTTTTTTAATCTTGTTTTTAGTTTTCCTGATCCGTTCGATCAAGCGCGGAAAGCGGATCAAGGAGCTCGAAAAAGAACTCTATGATCTGAAGAATGCTAACCCGGGTCAAGTGATCCCTAACGCATACAATCCTTATATGATGCCGCAGCAGGGCATGATGCCCGGAATGGGGC
>Ga0247609_10005798_pt1 | contig 12033 bp, 5 predicted proteins | sample 172DNAGHGlowgp2_FD_193487 | JGI IMG/M metagenome (GOLD analysis project Ga0247609, IMG submission 193487) | Sheep rumen microbial communities from Palmerston North, Manawatu-Wanganui, New Zealand - 1728 DNA GHGlow gp2 | ecosystem: Host-associated > Mammals > Digestive system > Stomach > Rumen ... | reverse complement strand
CAACGTTTCCGGCTCCAACCTTTGCGTTAGGCCATTTTCCGTGAATATCCTGTAAAGCACGGCGCTGCCATTCTGTAAAACCTTCGCTTGAATCCAAAGTCATTACATCAACTCCGGCTTCGAGCAAGGCTGGCACACGCTCCATATAGTCACGGGTATTAATACCTGCCCCTACAATATAGCGCTTCTGATCATCAAGAAGTTCATTCGGATGTTCTTCATGACTTGCAGCATCCTTACGGAAAATGAGGTACAAGAGATTTCCATCGCTGTCTACAACCGGAAGCTGATTTACTTTCTTCTGCCAGATGATATCGTTTGCTTCTTCAAGAGTAATTCCTTCGCGGCCCATAACAAGTGAACCAAGCGGTGTCATATATTCCTGAACTTTTGCATCCGGAGCAGCCTTTTTAATGCGAAAGTCGCGGTCTGTAATAATACCAAGAAGTTTACCGTTTGCAGTTCCATCAAGAGTAACGGCAACTGTAGAGTGGCCTGTTTTTTCAATAGCAGCAACAAGCTCTGTCAAAGTCTGTTCAGGACGGATATTTGTATCGGAAGTAACAAAACCAGCTTTGTAAGCTTTTACACGGGCAACCATGGCAGCCTGATTTTCAATAGTCTGAGAACCGTATATAAACGAAATGCCGCCTTCTTTTGCAAGAGCGACGGCAAGTTTATCGTCAGAAACAGCCTGCATTACTGCAGATGTCATAGGAATGTTCATAACAAGCGGACATTTTTCGCCCTTCTTCTTGTTGTAACGTACTACAGGTGTCTGTAAGTTTACGTTGGCAGGAATACAATCTGGTCCAGTGTAGCCTGGAATCAACAGATATTCATCAAATGTGTGTGACGGTTCTTCAAAAAAATATGCCATGTTTTCCTTCCTTTAAAAGATATAAGTATTTTAATCGAGTATTATATATTACAAAGAATATATCGTCAATAAGATGATTTTTATATTATGAAAATTAATTTTGCGATTCTTTATAATGAAAAAATTACTTCCAGCCGAATTCCGTATTTCAAAACCGGCGGCTAGCCGCCTACGCGCTACAGTGCCTTGGAACTATATACTTTGCCGCTCTCGCGGCAGCACTGTAGAGCGTTTTTGCAATCCGAAATTCGGCTTCACGTAATTTTTTTATGTAATCTATAGAAAATTAATTTTCATATACAACTTTTGTATTATATATATGAATATATAACACCCTACTTTGTCATCTTATATACGTTGGAAATTTCCGATGTGTTATTTGCAAAGTGGACAACCATGGCGTAGTAGAACTGGCCGCTTTCGTCGGAGTTTAGTATGTCTTCGCGGACATCGTTGTCTTTGAAAGGGATACCACCGTTGTTTCCGGCAAAATAATAGGTTTTTATAAGTTTTCCACGGCGTTCCCATTCATCAATATCTGAACCAAGATTGTTCTGACTCGAAATAAGATTTATGATAACAGGTCTGTTAGTGCTTATTGCAGCAGTATTCTTAAAGAAAGACCCCTTAAATTTACTCATATCTTCTTCGGCGCCTGGAATATAATAATATACAGGATAAGAAACAGTTTCATCTGTGTACAAATCGTAATCACTCTCATTTTCAAGCGAAGGAACTACAGATCCAGTTTCAATACTGTCCTCATAAGGACGACCACTCTTTTTATTTACTCCACGTTTTGTTTTAGGATTATAGGTATTATCATTAAAACTCTGAACCGAAATTCTATAGAAGGTTCCAGCCTGTAAAGGTTTTGATTTTGCAACTTTTCCACCAAGCATCTTATCTATTATGCTGATATTGCTTTTTGTAACATTAGAAAGGATTTTTCCTCGTGTATCAATCTCACAGTTTTGTAGCTCATTCTGGTTTTCATAAAAATCATACCAGCCGTTAGCATAAGATGAAACTTTTTTATCTGTGCTGTATGCCTGAATGTTTATCATGTTTCTGTCAAAACGGCTTTCATTTTCTTCAAGCTTTAGAACACTTGTAAACTGATTTGTTTCTTTATCATATTTTACTTTAAGCTTATTTTTGAATGTTCCAATATTTGCTTTTCCAAGAGTGATAAAGTTTTCGTTACCAAATGAATCCCAAACCTTTGCAAAGAACATGTACTTACCGTCTTTAAGACCATTTACATAAACAACAGGTGATATACTGTACTGCAAGGAAGAATCAGAAGAACTTTGCCATATATTTGCAGAAAGTCTGCTTTGGAAAACTGGAAGCTCATTTATTTTATCTTCAGTAAGGACAGAAAGATTGCTACCCCAGTTTTCATTGTATTCGGTATAATAATATTTAAAGATTTCATTTGTATTAAGATCATCTTCCCTTATAATGCCATCATATTTAAATGAACGTCCATCAAAAGAAAGCATTGAATCATGAGAAGTTATTTTAGCACTTGCTTCCGGCGGAAGGTTATCATCTTCGCGTGTAAAAATTAATTCCTGAATATCAGAGCAGACAGTTTTATTCCCTTTTACGGCCATAATTCTTACTTTTGCAGTAAGCTCGGAATATGAAGAAAGCAGTTCATCTCTTGCTGTAAAGAAAGAATTATTCTGCCATAGATTTACATCAGACCATAATTCGCCCGATTTTATTGGAGCCCTGAGAGGATTATTAACAACAAATGAAAGATCTTTGTAAGTGTTCCAGTTTTTTCCGTCAAGGCTATAGCATGGATAATAACTTACATCATCCTGTCCATTCTGAATAGAAACAGAAATTGTATAGCTGCCAGAATTAGTTCCATTTGACTCTTTATCTAAAGTAAAACTGTATTGCTCAGGATCTTCTCCAGAAGAAACTGTATCAACAGATAATTCATATAAAGGTCCAAATGTATCACCACACCACCTGCCGTTTGTTCTTGAATAGGCAGAGTAAACAGGCTGAATGTAAACTACATAAGTTGAGTTTTCTTCAATTTCAAATTCGGTACTATCAGAAAGAATTCCCTCAGAAACATTTGTAAAATCTTTTGTATCAGAAACATCAGAAATCTGATCACAGAAATTTCTTGTTAATTCCAAAGTATCTGCATCAAGTGCATTATCTAAACAACCATAATAAATTCTATATGACACAGAATGAAGTTTATCCGGAATTCCGCCTGCTTTAGAAATTGAATTTGTAAGGTCAGAAAAATTCAATTTTATTCTTCTTGTATTTTCTTCAAGGCCATCCCAAACTTCATAATTAAAGAAATCAATTTGTGGCGGAACTACAGAATTAATAAAGCAGGAGTTTCCAACAGAATCAATAACTTTTGCCTGTAGTATTATATCTTTGTCCAGATTATTTTCACGGAAAAGTTTGAATTCATCAGGCAAGGCAAAAAGGAATTTCTGCGCTTTTATTTCTTCATCAATTCCGTCAATTTGCTTTTGAGCATTATCTTCTTCTTTGAACTCTCCATAAATTCTTACAGGAATAGAAAGTTCGGTTAATGAAAATCCCCATGACAGATAATATGTAAATTCATTTTTTGACTGCAGATATTCAATTATTTCATCATTGATTTCCTGAGAAAAGAAAACATCATCAGCAATATTATTAAACTGAATATAATCTGTATATTCCTTGATTTTTTCTTTTGTTGGAATTAAAGGATTTTCTTCTGAAAAATCAAACTCCGGAAGTTCAACCGAAATTGCTGCATTAGGAGAATACATGAATGAAGTATCTCTAATAACATAAAGGACATGCTGATTATTACTTTCATTGCATGATGCATCTTTAATAGCAGCAGTTACTTTGTACATTCCATCAAGATATTTTGAATCGGACAAATCAAGACAGATTGTATCATAATAATTTTCGGCATAAGTAATATTTGTAAGTTTTACAAGTTTTGATTGCTCTGCTTCTTCAAGCGCCTTGCCATTTGTATCGGAAACACGCTGATACTTTATACTTGCCCATACTTCTCCGCCACCGTAATCATTTCCTTCTAAATAAATATCAAATTTAGAATTAATATGATTCGTAAAACAAATATCTTCCATATTTTCAGAAGTAATTTCGCCATCTATCAAAACAGTCAGATAAGCTTCTGATTCATTTGAAAGATAATCTCCTGGAAGTTCTGCGCGGGAAACATAAAGATCAGGTTTTTCTTCATCAAGAGAATCATTTATTCTGTAGCGGAAATCAATAGGATTAATAATTTGATTTCCATCTGTATCTTCAATTGTTTTTGGAATTGTTACGTAAATATCAAAGATAGACTTATTTTTAAGATCAATAAAGTTTTCTGCATTAGGACAGATTTCTACAAGGGTATCATTATTAGACCAGATTGGCGTATTAAAATTTTCCTTGAGACTCTTTCCCATTGAATCTGTAATTATAAGACAATTCCAGAAGGTTTCCTTATCAATTGCTTTAGTAAAAGATATGATGAGATTTGTATTTTTTGGAACACCACCTTCAAAAAATGACGGAGCTTCAATAGTTGCCACAGGACTTGCAAACGAATCATGGGTAACTTCGTTATCCAGACTTTTTACAGACTCATCTGAGTTGAGATTATTATAACTACATGAAGAGATTGCCAGAAATAAAACAGCAAACAAAACAGAGAAAAGATTTGTCTTTAAAAGCAAGAGACTACTCTTTTTCACAAAAACACTCCCACTCTCCTTTATAATTCTACCATTTATAGTAGAAAAAATAAAGTATTTGCTATTTTTTTTTATATTTTTTCCCACGATGCCATTCTTTGTCACTCCACCCCTTTATAATAAAAGCATAAACTAAAAAAGGGGTGCTATTATGACATTTTCAAAAGATGACATGGGAACATTGTTAATTTACATTACCGGATTTTTAAGTCTTATTACTTACATGGTAAGTCTCATTATTTACGGATAAGGGGCTTATTTTCATAGATGATTTTTTTTATTTTCTATGATATATTTTAATTACTTGTGAGATTACTCTATAAATTTCATCGTATTTTTATTTATTCTCTTTTTGCTTCTCTCTTCTTATTTTTCTCCTGCGGAACTACAAGTGTTGAAACAGAGCCAGAAAGAAAAGTAATTGAAGAAGAAATAATTGAGGAAGTCCAGGCTGTTGAAGAAGCTATTCCTCTTCCCACAAGTCAGGATAACAACACAATTTCTCTGCTTTTTGCCGGAGACATAATGGCTCACAGCGTAAATTATGTAATTTCTGATTATCCAAAAATCTGGCGCGATGTAAAATATCTTATTGAACCCTGTGACCTTGCCTTTGCAAATATCGAAGCCCCAATTGATGACACAAGAAAACCTCACACTTATCCAAACTTTAATATGCCCCAGGCTTTTGTAGAAGCCGCAGTTGATGCAGGTTTTGATGTTTTTTCCCTTTGCAATAATCACACAAATGACCAGGGCTTAGGCGGCATAAAAGAAACAATGAAAACTGTGCAGAGACTTTTAGACCGCTCAAAGGAACGAAATGAAAATATTTATTTTTCGGGTCTTAAAGATGGCAAAAAAGCAGAAATTACTTATAACTTTATCGAGCAGAAAGGCTGGAAGATTTTATTTATTCCAATTACAGAAATTCTTAATCAGCCGGCACATTCTGAATATATAAATTATATAGAAAACTCAGAAGCCGCTCATAATACCTTTGCAAAAAAAGTAAAGGAATTGCGGGAAAAGCATACTTGTGATCTTCTTGTTGTTTCGATTCACGCATATGAAGCTGAATATATCCGCACAATACCGGAAGCCCGCGATAATTTTTATATGCAATTACTTCAGGCCGGAGCAGATATTGTCTGGGCAAATCACGCACACATAATTAAAGACCGCAAATATGTTTTTTACCACGAAACAAATTCTCAGAAAGTAATCATGTATGCAAACGGAAACACAATCAGCGGCCAGAGGACAAAGCCCGATTTTAACTCAAGCAATCCAATCGGAGAAAGGGACAACACAGGCGATGGTCTTATGGTAAAGCTCACTTTTAAAAAGCAGGAAAACGGAAATCCTCCTACCCTTATTAATTCAGAAAACTTTTTTATAACAACATATATCAATACTGCAAACGAATATGTAGTAAAACCGCTCAATCAGGATTTTATAAATTATTTATGGGATGTTCCCCGTGCTAATTGGGCCCGATATATTACACGCAGAATTGATATAAATAAAAAATACACAAAGGACATTATTTTATGGCAATAGATTATAAGTCACTGCCTGTTTATGAACAGAAACAAAAAATTCTTGACTGTATGGAGCAGAATAAAGTTATCATTGTAGAAAGCCCTACAGGTTCAGGAAAAACAACTCAGATTCCGGTCATTTTATACGAAGCTGGTTATGCAACAAATGGAATGATTGCAGTTACCCAGCCAAGACGAATTGCAGCTCTTAGTGTAAGTGAATTTATTTCTAAGCAGATGAATACACCTTACCCGGGACTTGTCGGCTACAAAATGCGTTTTGAAGATAACACAAATCAGGATACACGCATTAAAATTATGACAGACGGAATCCTCTTGCAGGAAATGAAGCTTGATCCATGGCTAAGCAAGTACAGCGTAGTAATGGTAGACGAAGCCCATGAACGAAGTCTTAACATTGATTTTATTCTGGGACTTTTGAAAAGAGTTCTTAAGGAACGTTCCGACTTTCATGTAATTGTTTCTTCGGCAACAATGAATACCCAGGCCTTCAGCGAATACTTTGACGGAGCTCCAATAGTTTCAATTGATACAATCACTTACCCGGTAAGCGTAATTTATGATCCAATTCAAGGCGGGGCTACAACAGCAACAGAAGCTGGCTGCGATATTCTTCTTTCAAAAATCTGTACAACTGTTGACAGGGTTTTAGACAACGACAGCGAAGATGATAACAATGGCGGAATCCTTATTTTCCTGCCTGGTGAAAAAATCATTAAAGATTGTGTAGAAAGACTTTTACATTGCCCCTTCAGCAGACATTTACATATTCTGCCTTTATATGGACGTCTTGCAAAAGAAGAACAGGAAAGGGTTTTTGAAGATCCTCCTGCAGGCAAGAAAAAAGTGATAGTTACAACTAACATAGCAGAGACCTCTGTTACAATTCACGACATAACAACTGTAATTGATTCTGGTCTTGCAAAGTTAAATTTTTACAGTCCCAGAACCTTTACTTCAAGCTTAAATGAAACACCTGTAAGTAAAGCAAGCTGTAATCAGAGAAAGGGACGTGCCGGCCGTACACACGAAGGTGTATGTTACCGTCTTTATAGCCGTAAAGATTTTGAAGCCCGCCCACTCTACACTACCGAAGAAATTTACCGCACAGACTTAAGTGAAGTAGTTCTTCGTATGGCAGAGCTTGGCATTACTGATTTTTATAATTTTGATTTTATTGCACCACCTGGACGCGAAGGAATTATTGGAGCCGTAGACACTCTTCATATGCTTGGCGCCTTAGACGAGGATAACACACTTTCTGCAATTGGAAAGATGATGGTATTATTCCCGCTGGAGCCGCGCATAAGCAGAATTATTGTAGAATCTGTTATGAGATTTCCGGAGGTAATTGAAAAGACTCTGATTGCAGCAGCCTTCCTTTCTGCAAACTCACCTTTCCTTCTTCCGCCAAATGAAGAAATGGAAGCCCGTAAGGCTCACCACCGCTTCAGGGATTTATCCGGAGACTTTGGAACATATATAAATTTATTCCATGCCTACAAAGAGTCAGACAACCACCAGAAATTCTGTAAAAAGAATTATCTTGATGAACGCGTTATGGCCGAAATTGATAACATCAAATGGCAGCTTGGCGAAATTGTTGGAGAAAAATTAGGACTTCCTATAATCGAAAACGGCGGCAACATGAGCGATTATCTTTGTTGTATTGCTGCGGGAATGATTCAATTTGTCTGCATAAGAACCGGCCGCGAAAATTACCGCTCTCTTACAGCAGACCATATTTGCATTCATCCGGGTTCTGTAATGTTCCGTCAGGATCCCCTCTTTTTTGTTGCAGGTGAAATTGTAAGAACCTCACGCATTTTTGCAATGAGTGTTTCACCGCTCACAAAGCCTATGCTTGATACAATAAACCCTGCTCTTTTTGAAAGATTAAAAGCATGTAAGACCAATAGAGTTAAAGAAATTGATATTAGTGGGGTCCCTGAGCAGAGTCGAAGGGCCCGCAAAAAAGACTTGTCATCAAAATCCGTCCCTTCGAAAGGCTCAGCTACCACAGAGGCAAATGCACTTTCTCTCGGTGACTTTGTTTTTGAAACAGTTAAAATTAAAGGAAAGAAAACTGCCCTCTTACCGCTTGAATATCTTACTCTGGCTGTAAAGACCGAAAAAGATAAAAACAAGCTCAATGCCTGTGCAAACTTACGGGGTCAGATTCAGATAAAAAATTACGGACCATTAATGGACGGCGAAAAAATGGGCACAATAATAAATGCTGTCAACAATCTTGATCTTATGCCAATTGCCGAAAAACGCTGGAGCCGTAATCTTAACGCAAACATTTATGATCCTGTAGGAAAAGAAAGTCTCATCGATTCCCTTGACTGGATTATGCACACTGCAATTGCAAAACAAAAAAACAAAGAATGTGGTTTTATTACACTTTATAATGATGGCAGCGGAAATTACTGGTACAAGGTAACAAGAGGCTACCACACAGCAGTAATGGAATCGCATCATAGTCTTGAAACGCTCATAGAAGAAAACGTAGATTTTTCAAATGACGAAGAAAGAAAAATTAATAAGATTCTTGGATTAGTGAACAGGCTTTATGAATAGATTGCTTCGTCGCCATCCGGCTCCTCGCAATGACGTGTCATTGCGAACCCCGCAGGGGTGAAGCAATCCACGTTTTACTTGGCATCTTCTTTTTTCTCTTCTTTATTTTCTTCCTCTTCCTCTATGCCAAGCAGCTTTTGCGCACGCTTTTTATTAGAGCTGTTTTTCTTTTCGTTAGCAATTGTATTAACATAAGGTTCAAGAGAAGAAGATTTTTTCTGCTTATACATATCAAGTCCAAGAGAAATTGTAGTCGAATCCTTTGACTCAAGATAGAGCTGTGCAACTTCGTCGTAAGAGTTTTTGTAGTTTTTTACCATTTCTTTTGCAATGGCATAACGCAAGTCTTTTCTCTTGTCATCCTTTGCAACTGTTTTTGCAAGTTCAATTACATCTTTTTCGCCGGCATGGTCTTCTTTTAAAAGCACTTCGACAACTTTCTTTTTAGTTCCATCGGCAACTTTTTTATCTTTAAGCTGGGCAACTAAAAAATCATTTCCTTCATCTGTATTAAGGGCAGCAATAGAAGCATAGCTTTCTTCTTTAATGAGTTTTTCCGAATCATTTTTTGCCCGGTAAATAAGATACTGAACTGCATCTGTCGTTTTATTTTCTTTTACAGTTCTAATTGCTTCCTGGCGAACCTTCCAGTGCTCATCACGGATTCCCTGAATTACAGTTGCTTTTGCTTCAATTACATCAGGAAAATGGCTGAGACCTTTAATAACATACTGGCGCAGATTTGGATCTGTTTCATCAAAATGTTCAACAAGAACCGGAACAGATTTTTCTACTTCCATAAGGCCAAGGCTTTCGGCTGCATACATTCTTACAAAAGTATTTTCATCATCATTGTCTAAAATATCTACAAGCTTATCCCAGGTTTCTACAGCATGCATTTTTCCACAGTTACGCATAAGGGTTTGACGCTGGGCATCACTCAAATCATCCCTTTCAAGATATTCAACAAGGAACATTGCTTCTTCAGGCCCGCCAATATCACCCAGAGTAGAAATTGCATCATTAAAATAATTTTCGTTTTCGCTTTCTATAAGTGTGATAACTGCAGGAATTGCGGCTTTTGTTTTTACTGCGCTCACATATTGGAAGGTTGCTTTTACAACAGAATTATTTTCATCATAAGGATCATTCAAAAGGTCAACTGCATAATCTTCAAGACATGGGTCTTCGGCTTTTGTAAAATATTTTAAAATCTTTTCTTTTATTACAGGACTTTTTGTTACCTGGAACAAATCATATATTTCTTCTGTAAATCTCGGGTCATCATTTTTTAAAAGAGTATCGAGCAGATTCCCAATTTCAGAAGGAAGTCCGTAGCGGATTGTATTGCGGTTATTTTCTTCATCTTCGGGAGTTTCATCTTTTTCGGCAGCGGCTTCGGCCTTTTCCTGGTCTATAGGCTTTGGACGTTTTGCAGGAGGAACTTCGGCATAGCCACCTTTGGAAGCAGAAATTGAAGGAGTGTCCTCAACTTCTACTTCTTCTACTTCCTGGGCAAAAGAGAATCCCAACAAAGAAAATAGTAAAAGAAAAAAGATGATTTTTTTCATGAAATTACTCCCTTATTAAACCTATCCAAAAAATCCTTTTTATACTGCTCAAAACGGTCTTCGTTAATGGCAGCGCGAATCTCATTCATCATATTCCATAAGAAATACAGATTATGATAAGAAGCAAGAATACAGCTTAAGATTTCCTGCTCTTTAAAAAGATGCCTTAAATAACTTCGGGAATAAGTACGGCAAACTTTACAATTACATTGACTGTCGATTGGTTTAAAATCGTGTATAAAACGTTCCTGCTTTATAGAAAGATTTCCGTCATGAGTAAAATAAGAACCGTTACGTGCATTACGGGTTGGAAGCACGCAGTCAAACATATCAACTCCGGCTTGAACAGCATCAAGAATATATTCAGGAGTTCCAATTCCCATAACATACTTAGGCTTATCTTCAGGCAGATACTGGCAGGTATAATTCATAAAATGAACAAACTCGTCGTGAGGCTCCCCTACACTAAGGCCCCCGATTGCAATACCTGGCATTTCCAGAGAAGAAACAAACTCTGCACTCTGGCGGCGCAGGTCCTCGCTAAAATGTCCCTGAACAATTGGAAAAAGAATTCCTTTATAGCCATTATCGCGCGCAGCTTCCCATTCTTTTTTTGCACGAAGAAGCCAATCGCTTGTAATACGCAAGGCCTTTTCTGCATTTTTACGAGGCTCGTCATAGCCTGTACAGACATCCAGCTGCATTTGAATATCGGAATTAAACTTTACCTGAGTTTGAACAACATTTTCAGGAGTAAACATACGATAACTTCCGTCTATGTTACTCTGGAACTTTACGCCTTCATCTGTAATTTTACGCAGCTTGCTTAATGAAAAAACCTGAAAGCCGCCTGAATCTGTAAGAAAGTTGCGCTCCCATTTAGAAAATCCGTGAAGGCCGCCTGCTTCCTGAATTAAATCAGCACCCGGACGCAAAAAAAGATGATAGGTATTTGCAAGAATAATTTCAAAACCAATTTCGTTTAAAAAATCATTTGGCATTGCCTTTACAGTGGCGTTTGTTCCAACAGGCATAAATACAGGAGTCTGCACATCACCATGAGGCAAGTGAAGAATACCTGTTCTCGCCTTTCCATCTGAAGATTTATGATTTATATCAAAAATGCTTTTAATCATATAATTACGTCCTGCTGAATTTTAATAAAACCCCGGCTATAAATAAAAATACAACATCAGGCAGCCAGGCCCCCATAAATGGAGTTATAACTCCAGTTTTTGCAAGAACCATTGTTACCATCTGGAATACATAAAATAAAACAACCGCAGTAATAGAAAGTGACAAACTTATTAGAAGAACATTCTTGCGGGTTTTACCGGTGAGCCCTATGGCTAAAAAAGCCGAAATAAACAAAATAAAGGGAAATGCAAACTTTTTATAATAAACCGAAAGAGGCTCATTATAAGGAAGACCAGCCTTTTTAAGATGATTAATATAAATTTTTGCATCCGCCGCATTTACACTTGCAACATCCACAGTTACCTTACGAAAAATTTCATAGCTTTCGGTAAGTTGAGATTTATATTTTTCGGAAACTGCTGTTCTTAAAAGACTATTATCTTTGTTTTCAAACTGAACAGGATTTCCAAGTTCCCAAATCATTTTTTCTTCATTCCACAAAGCTTCATCAGCATGAATGATTGCTTCAAGTTTTT
>Ga0247609_10005797_pt1 | contig 12034 bp, 16 predicted proteins | sample 172DNAGHGlowgp2_FD_193487 | JGI IMG/M metagenome (GOLD analysis project Ga0247609, IMG submission 193487) | Sheep rumen microbial communities from Palmerston North, Manawatu-Wanganui, New Zealand - 1728 DNA GHGlow gp2 | ecosystem: Host-associated > Mammals > Digestive system > Stomach > Rumen ... | reverse complement strand
CTCCCCGAGGGGGCAAAAGCGGTTAGGACATCTTTTATCGGCTACCGCATTGATGCAGGGAAAGCAGGTCTCTCCCTGCACCCTCTCTCTCGTCTCTCCGAGGGGTTTCTTCCCCACCCCATCCCCCGTTGCCCCCTTGCGACCTCCCCAAGGGGGCGAAAGCGGTTAGGACATTGTTTATCGGCTACCGCGTTGATGCAGGGAAAGCAGTTCTCTCCCTGCACCCTCTCTCTTGTCTCTCCGAGGGATATTTATCGGCTACCGCTGCAGCATAATAGCGTCCAATGTTGGTGAGTTGTGTGCACCGAGCGCGAAGCCGCTCCCGAACAGAGTCGGTAGTCGCGGCCGCGCAGTTTAGTTAGTCTGCTATTCCCTTGCCTTCGGTTCTGCTATCGGCGGCGGGCGCGCAGGGGCACAAGGCGCAGGGGTCGGCCGTAGCCCGTCTCCACCGTCCGCAGCCCCTGCACCGCCCGCCTTGTCTGTTGGAGATACGCTCCGTCGGTTCTGCTATCGCTCTTGGGAAAAGCGGTTGGGACATTGTTTGTCGGCTACCGCTTTGAGAATGGCGGGCCCTGCTTGCGTCCTCGGGGTAGAAACCCCTCCGGGTCTACGCAGGGCCCTACACCTTATCACCCTTGACATCTGGCTGTCTATGGGGCTATTTAGTCATAATTCGGATTCTCATCAGTTCGGTCGAGTGATGTTTATTCGACTCTTCTATCCTGAAGTGAGAATCCGATCCTGAATTATGATAAATAGCCCTTGGGCTAAATCATCCAGGCTGGGCTGTTGGTCGTGGTCTCAAGTTACTTAACTATCTCCCAGCAACCCCTTCCCCACCCGCCACCCTTTTAATCGGTTGGGACATTTTTTATCGCCTACGGGCTTCCTTGGGTGAAAGCAGTTCTCTCCCCCTAACCCCCTCTCTCTCGTCTCTCCGAGGGTTATTTATCGGCTACCGCATAGAATGCCGATATGCTCCCTTGCTTTCGGTTCTGCTATCGGCGGCGAGCGCGCAGGGGCACTGGGCGCAGGGGATGGCCGTTGCCCGTCTCCACCGCCCGCTGCCCTTGCACCGCCCGCCTTTTTAGTTGGAGTGTTGCTCTGTCGGTTCTGCTATCGTCCGCCCACCTTTCCCCCGCCCCTCCCCCCTGCCCCCCTCTTCCTCCCGAGGGGGGTGATAGCGGTTGAAACATTATTTTTCGCCTACGGGCTGTTGCAAAGGGGGGTTGCCTGCCCCCCTCTGCACTCCCCCCGGGTGTTTTTCATAGTTTTATTTGCTACCGCTTTTGTGTATTGGTCGCTCCGTCGGTAGTGTGGGCGGGTGGCCGTGATGCCATCGCAGAGCGCACCCTGTGCCAGTGGTGGCCTACGTCCGCCCGCATGCGGTCGGATGCCCATACCCTCAAAGAAAGGCCATCACAGGAGAAAAAAAAGGCATCCGTTAAGGATGCCCGTTTTTGATGCTCCAGATATGGAGAATGTAACCGCCTAAAATAATCAATGCCCAGATGAGGACGTTTCGCCATTCAAATACTGCCATATCACTTGGATTTTTTGTGTGTCATTTCGTACCGCAGCAGGTCATTCAAGTATCGGCCTTTGTTTGGCATCTGGTTCAGCCATTCGAAGTTATCCAAATCGCATCTGAAAGATACCATCTTTTGAGTGATGGTACCACGTTTCCGCCCTTCCTTGCGGATAGGGTCTTTCTTGTTCTCTTGTTCTTTATTCATAATGTCTGCCGTTTAGCCCATCGGCCGGGGGTCTGAATTAATATGAGTGATTTTAGAATTTCCAATCATCGAAGTCCTCATAAATGGGGTCTTCGTTTTGTTCGATGTCATAGAGTTTTTGGGCGCAGTCATCTGATGAGCAGAGCCCCAGAAATTCACAATATCGACAGGGGTTGATAAGGTGCTCAAATTCATTTTCGGTCTGCTCTTGGCTGATGCCAAGGTCGGAAGATAAGTTCTTGTTTCGGAGAGCACCGCCGCCCAGGTCGGCGGTGGTGCTGAAATTGATTGCTAATTGAATAATTTGTGCCATAGTCGTGAGTTCTTTTAGTTAGAAGTAAATAACCTCAATCATGCAACTGCCGTCTTCTTGAAACATATAAAATGCATAGTGTTCAGTGTGTGACCAGAGCAGGCTTAAAAGACTTGCCAAAGCACTTGGAATTCCGGAAATGTACATTCTGGTGCCGGAGAAATTCCAAGTAAACCAACTTTTTTGATGTTTGGGGTCGTTGAGTTCATTCAATTTGATAAGGAGTTGAATGAGCGAATCGAATCGCTTAAGCGTTTCTAAAGATGCATCTTCCCAGTTCATATTACTGCCGTTTAGCCCATCGACCGGGGGTCTTAATTGTTATTACTCTTTCGGGGTGTTCCACGTGAAACGTCTAACGTTCTGATTATCACCCCTTTATCACTTGCAAAATTACAAAAAAGTATTGACATACACAAGTTTTTTATGTTAAAACATACACGTATGTATTAACATATATCATAAATAATGTTAAATGACGTTCAATCGCGCGGCGGGGGGCTTTGCCCCCCTGCACCCCCCATTTTTCTTTAGCGACGCTCCCGTCAAGGTTAAACATTCTTAAATAAGCCTAAACGTTTCCGCGATACAGAAAACACTTTTGTAAAAGAAAAGTCAGTTAACAGGGGGCAAGTCCCGACCAACTCCCAGATTCCTCCCGATTTGGTTCGAAAAATATTTTTTTGTACCTTTGCCGACGTTGAAATGCGTCTGTGCAGTCAATCCCAATGCCCGAGGGGAGAGGGCGATGTTTCTACATAAACTTATATAAATATGGCAAAAGCAAAATCGGGAGGTACACGCTCATTCCTTCGTGGTCGTATCGCGAGTGATGTGTACTCCATTGGTAAGGATGGAAATGGCCGTAAGCAGCAGGTTGTGCGCTCACTCGCTGAAACGGTGGCCAATCCTCAAACGACCGCACAGATGCGCGGCCGCATGATTATGAGCACTCTGATGCAGGTAGTGTCTGGTCTGTCTGGTCTAATTGACCACTCTTTCGACAATGTCGCTATCGGACAGCCCTCAATCAGTGAGTTCATCCGTCGAAACTACCAGTACATCAAGGCAGATGTTGCTGCTCATCCCGCATCTGGGAATCAGTACGGCCTGAATGCGTATCAGGTAAAAGGCGCAAAGGCTGGTGCTTATCAGATTGCTTTCGGTAAGGCAATTCTGCCCGCTAACATCTTCTGCCCCGCAGAGGAAATCGGTATCGAGATTTCGAAGACTGCAGCCCAGACTACCGCAGCAGATATTCGTACGCTGCTCGGTGCCGCAACAGGTGACTATTTCACCGCTGTGGCCATCACCGCCGACGGTAATGTTCGCTATGTGCGTTTCAACATCTCGTCGAGTCTGGACGGTGCCACCGTCATCACGGCCGAAAACGCTGCTCAGTTGTTCGACATCGACAACCCGTTCGGCCTGTCGCTGACGGCCGCAGTGTCCGCCACAAGTGTCAAGTTGAGCGTGAAGCCTACAGGTGAAGGCGCAGTCGTGGCTCATGGTATGATTGTCAGCGTCAAGGAGTCTGACGCATGGAAGCACAACAATGCTTACCTGTCAGTGGATGCCAACATCGATGCCGAGAGTTCTGACGTGGTTCTGCCTACCTACCCTGTTGGCTCGCAGAAGTTCTTGAACGGAGGTGACACCGGGGTAAATCCAACTCCAACCCCCGCGCCCACACCAACCCCGACACCGACTGAAAACCCGACCCTGTCAATCACGCGCGGTAGCAAAGGCACAACCGTTGTGTCTGTCGATGGTTCGAACATCAACTCCGGTGCCAACGTGGCCGCAGGGAAAACCGTGAACATTTCCGTCACTGGTGACGAAGTCGTTTCGGCAACAGCCATGATGAACGGTTCATCCGTCGCTCTGACAGAAGCCAGTGGTACATGGACGGGTTCGTTCACGATGCCTGCCGCTAACTCTTCGCTGGTCGTGACTACTCGCGGCTTGGATGACCAAGAGGGCGGCGGTGGCGATGACGGACTTGATAAGGGCTGATTTTTAGTTTAGCCATACATACTAATCACAGGGGGGCAGGTGTTTTGAACTCCTGCCCCCTGTTTTCTAAAACCTAAAGACTGAAAGAATATGGCGCGGAGCATGACAGGCGGAACAAGGGGGTATATCCGTGGAAAGGTGGCTAACGACCTTTACCAAGTGACAAGGAATGTAGACGGCAGGAAGATACAATTAGTCCGAGCCGTAGAGCAGCAGCGCACGAATAACAACACGCTCATGCAGGCTGTTTCGCGTATGCAGATGGCCCTGTGCATGGGGTGCCTGAGTCAGTTCAAGGAAATTGTTGACCACTCTTTCGAGGGCATCCCGTACGGTCAACTCTCAATAGCCCATTTCGTCAAACTCAATATACCCAGAATCCAAACGGACTGCAAAAAGCACTGGGAATATGGTAACACATTTTCCTATCCGGAGAAAGGTATCTCGCGAGTCCGGATTGGAGAATTCATCCTATCAGCCGGCACATTGATTCTGCCGGATTACATCAGCATCAGTTATTACCCAGGACGCGAAGCGACCGCCGCTATCTGTATACAGTTGGATGCAGATGTTGTCACCATGGGGGATTTGAAACGCAAACTCGGATTGGCCGCTAAAGACTACATAACTGGTCTGGTAATCGTGTCGGATGACATTTACGGTAGATACTCCAGATTCATCTATCGGCGCGCTTACCTATCCCAGATCGATGATGACGTCGTACTTACTCCGGGTTCAGTCAGCAGATTTTTCAGCCTTGAAGGTACGGCAGTCGGTGACATCATGTACGATGACGCAGCACATCGCATATTCATCGAGATTTACGATGACTATAGCGCAGACGCGCGTCAATGGGTTATGTCCGATTTGATAGTGTCCCGGTGGTCTGGCCAGATATGGCAACGGAATAATTCGACATTCCGTCTGAATCCCGAAATCGAGATTAACGATTACGTTAACTCGCCGTCAAGTGTCTTTCAATCTTGGTATGAATCGTATGACCCAGATAACCCTTATAACCCTTATGGATGATGATACATGACAAACGAGCAGAAAAGTTTGTGGCCATAGGCTCATTCCTTGTTGCAGCAGTTCTGGCCTTCATAGGCCAATACATGAGCGAACAAGGTGACATCAAAGGGGGCACGCTCATGATGGTGGCGCAGTTCCTCACGCTGACGGCCACTATATTCGGAATAGATTACAAATTATCAAACAGATATGGAAACGAGAGGAATTCGAAATAAAAACCCGTTGAATATCCGAAAGGGGACAAGTTGGTTAGGTCTGGCCGAAAATCAGCCTGATAAGGCCTTCTGTACTTTTTCCTCGATGGAGTTCGGAATCCGGGCGGGCATCAAGTTAATCCGGAACTATATTACAGGATGGGGCGGCAGGCGCAGGAAGTACTGCACGGTTGATGCCATTATATCAAAATGGGCTCCTCCTTCAGAGAACAATACAGAGAGTTATATCCAGTTCGTTTGCCGGGAGTCCGGATTGAGTCGCTATTCTGCTATAGCCCCGAATGATAAGAGCAGTATCTTCGCACTGATGGGGGCGATGTGCAAGATTGAGTCCAAGTATATCCTGTCGAGGACAATGTTTAATTCAGCATGGAGTCTTCTTTGAGTCGGTATGAGCAAACTGATAAGCGTAAGGTTCGACGATGATACGATACGCAGTCTGAATGAGTTCGTATCCAAGAGAGGTTATCTCTCGCGAAACATGGTAATCAATTCGATTATCACCGCAGTGATGACTGGCACTGATGAGCAGACTCTGGATGATATGGTAGTGCGACACAGATTGCACCCCGGTGAATTCAGAGTCGTAAGGTTTCAATGATAGTCCGTAGTTCTAAATATTAGTTGTTATGCGAAAGTATTTATTGTTAGGTTTTAAGTTGATTTTGCTATCATTATTAGTGATGGGGTGCGCCCCGCGCGATTGGTTTCTAATTAATTCTTCCGGCATTCTCACGTACAACAGGCACACTGGCCAGTTGGAATTTCTATGGGAATCAAAGAGTCCGGCAGTCATCATCCATCGCGATTCCTTGAAATCCGATACCATTCCCAGTTTATATATTAAGCGTTAGTGATTGATAATTGTAGATTTCAAGTATGGTGGCCGTGAGGTCGGTACAGAGTAACGTTAACATGTGGGGGACTCAGCGGAGTCCGTCGTTTTAAGACAGAGAATATCAAGTGAAATGGTTTGGAGTCGTGGCCGTGAGGTTGCGACTCTTTTTCTATCATCGATGAATCAGCGAATTGTTATGCATGCAGGTTAATATCTGTTAAACATTGGTCGGTATGTCGGTCTGTTTGGTCAAAATGTCGGATGATGTTTGGTCATTTGAGAATCAATTTCTATCTTTGCCCTCGCTTTAGGATAGCGGGCAACTGGAAGCAGACCCGTGAACGTAAGAGCAACGGATGGCAGACTTTTTTCTGCTGAACGGGGGCAAGATTGGTTCAACTGGTAGTGTCCCCGTTCTTTCTTGAAAGCCCGTCGGTCAAATTTCCGACTGATTCGGAGAGAAGCAGGAAAATCTAATTGGCATAATGCCGATTCTCGCGAGTTCTGACACCGTCAGCACGTCATCACTTAGCAGAAAAAAGTATTATGAAGAGTTATTTTGTGTTCGTCAGAAACATGAGTCGGTTTGACCGTGAGTCTGTAGTTTATGATGTCACAGTCGGGACGTCTGAACGTGACCAGATCAAACTTGCGTTAGTCCAAGAGTATGTCAAAGACTGCGGGATTTTCTTCAAGAGAAGAGATTTGACAACTTCGACCACGATTGCAAATCTTGCTAAAAGTTTGTTCCAAGGTTCAGCGTTACCGTCCCTTCATCTTCGGAGGGCAAAGGTTTCTATCGCCCAGCTGTACGACCTCTTAATCGAGGACGGTTTCGATGCCTACGAATCCCATCTGAAACAACCTCGGGGAACATTCAGACTCCTTTCAACACTTGATTACAAAACAATTTCCCCCTCCCTCCCATGTAACACAAAAAGGACTGCCATACCGTCCTCACGTAAGAACTTAAAGTACGAGGGGCGGTATGATGCTCTCCAAGCATGCGTTGGTTTCGGATTAATTCTAATCATCTTCCTGTGCGCAGCCTATATCTGTGGCACGGAGGTATATGTATAACAATAAAATTATCAAATCATGTTTATTTCAACGGTCATTGGCAATCTCGGAGCAGATGCCGAAGTAAGAGAATCGAACGGGCGAAAGTTCGTTGTGCTGTCTATCGCAGAAAGCCGCAAAGTAAAGGCGCAGGATGGTACGGAGAAGAATGTTACTAACTGGTACGATGCCATCATCAGTGACATAGACCATCCTGTTTTGCCGTTCTTAAAGCAGGGGGTGAAAGTCTGTGTCATGGGTGACACGTCTTTGCGTGTCTTTTCATCCAAAAAGGACAGAATGATGAAGGCAGGTGCAACCATCCATGTGCAGCGTATCGAGTTGTGTGGCGGTTCGTCTGATGATGTGCCAAGGGAAATCATCGACCCCGAAGATGGGAGCATTCACGCTGTGTCGAAGTACTATTGGATACAATTCGATACAAAGGGGTGGAAAGCAGATGCCACGAAGAATTTCATTGATGCCCGCGGCAGAGCGTATGTCATGAATAAGCAGGGATTTGTTGTACCTGCTCAGGTTGAGTCGGACGATACAAGCCAAGAGGGATGATAATAATAAACCCAAAGACAAAGGCAGAGGTCGATGCTATCAAAGAGTGCATCGACCTCTTGCACAATGGTTATTTCATTCTCTTCTCATGTGGTGAGCGGGGCGATGCCTTCATTAGGTTAAGGCATTGTAAAAACGGCCGTATGCTAACATTCCGCATCCGTCTGGACGGATATACCATATCCGAGAATGGAAAGGTCATCAAAGAGGTAAACATGTCAGACAGGCTGGTTTCTGACTAATTCTGTGGTTCATTCGAAATTCCGATTTAACTGATATGAGGTGTTGCAACATAGATTGGCTTGAAGTATATGTTTTGGAGTCAAACGATAGATACCCCTGCAATGCCGACTATTTTCGGGCGCGGGGATATTTCGTCAAAGAAAGAGAGTATGGAACAAGAACGTACAAAGAAATGTTCATTATTGAAGACTCACACGGAAATGATTGGATAGAGGTGAGAAGAAACCCCGCGAGCGGTAATTCAGACTTTACAGGACTGGTGCCGCAGTCTTGCCATTTGAGGTTAGTCAATCAGCAATGCTATGTAACAGACTGCGTCAGCCGTTTCCGGGAATTCATGCTCCTGCACGACTACCAATTTCAGCGGATATTTCGGTTAGACATCTGCTATGATTTCATCTACTTCGACTCTGGTGACAGGCCAGATAGATTTGCCAAACGATATGTCGAGAAAAAGTATCGAAAGATAAACCAATGCCACCTGTCAGCGTGGGCGGATGACAATTGGAATGATTTTGTCTGGGAATCACTCTCATGGGGGTCGAGGACTTCAATGGTATCCACTAAGATGTATAACAAGACAAAGGAACTATCAGAGCCGAAGAAGGACAAACCATACATCAGATATGCTTGGTTTATGTCGGGGCTCATATCGAATCCGCTGACGGGTGAGGTCGTGCATGAAGATGGGTCGGTCGAAAAGCCAGATGTGTGGAGGATAGAGTTTTCTCTAAAATCATCAGCCAGAGATTGGTTAGTCATCGAGAATCAGTCTGGCAAAAGAGTTTATAAGTCCAGAATCCCCCACACGTTAGAGTTGTTCGACTCTCCCGATAAACTCTGGCAGAGGTTTCAAGACCTCGCATATCACTATTTCAGATTTAAGGTCTATGAGGAGGGACAACGAAAAGACCGCTGCAAGGACAAAATACTTTTCTATTGGAATCACGACCGACAATTTATGAAGATAGACACTCTCCCACCATCATCCAAACCCGACAGGGATGACATGATACTGCTCAGGAGATTGAAGCAATACAAGTTACTCCATCTTGATCCTAAGATTCAAGATGCCTGCGCTGCAATCATCGATGCCATTAAGAGGGGCGAGTTAAGGCGAATATCACCCCACCAAATCAATCTTGAAGCCGAAGCCCTGCAAAGGGTGATTGCCATGAAGATGGGAGGAAACCCAGATGACGCGATAACTCTGGTGGCCAGAGTCATCGAACTACTACAAAGAAAGGAGATTTTCTAAATGGATAAGAAACAAGTATTCCCGCCGACACCGCCAAGCCCAATGATAACTCATGCGGTGATGTTAAACCGTCTGTCTACTCCACAGACTGGTGCACAGTTCATCAACCAAGACAAGGCCGCGAGTCATGCAGTTCGACTTTGCAAAAATTGTTGGCATTCATCGAGGATAATCGTCGATGGTCGGGCATGGTGTGAGATAAGGAAATTCGATACATACATTAACTCGGTAGCGTGTGCGGATTATGACGATACACCAGTATTTTGACCCTACCCCCGGAATGACAAAACAGCGGTACAGTAAAACCGCTGTGCGATTTCCAAGAGCGAATAGCGGAAACCCCTTTGTTTATGGTGTTTTTGGGGTGTTTGCCCTCGCGGGCATCCGTGAGCGGGCGCGCATACACGCGCCCCCACATACGCGCAAAGGCCACCACGCTTTACCTCGCACCGCAGGGCGGGCGATTGCAAGTCCTGTGGAGAGTTATTAATCCCTAACTAATTCAGCGCGCCATAGCGCAAAATACGAAACTATATGGAAAAAGAAATCAAAAAGACTCAGGTCAAAATTCGAAGTCTGAAAGATAAGACGGTCGTGACAAACTCCGAGGGAGACTCATGGACGTTTGAAGGTAACTACATGTTATTAGATGCTCTAAGTTTGCTCATGTCATACACGTTGCACACTCAATTAGATAAGCAGAGTGCATTCAGAGATACGTTCACGATAACAATGATAGTGGAATGAGAAGGTTAAATGTACTGATAGCCTGTGAGATTTCTCAGGTTGAAATGAAAGCATTCCGTGACCGGGGTTGCAATGCGTTCAGTTGTGACATACAATTGTTGCAAGGCAAGGGAGATATTCGCTACCATATCCCCGGAGATGCCACAAATCTGCTAATGGGCGGCAGGTATTTTTACACGCAGGATGCCCAGTTGCACCATGTGCCCAGATGGGACTTGATTATTGCCCATCCTCCATGCACCTATCTGTGCAAAGTCAGTAGTGTACAGTTGGTCAAGCATGGCCAGATAGACAAAGACAGGTTAGAGCAAATGCACAAGGCAAGAGATTTCTTCTTCGTCTGTCTTAACGCTGCTGCTCGCTATGTGGCCGTAGAGAATCCCCAACCAATGGCGAGGGCAGAACTTCCGAAGCCGACCACGTATCTGTGCCCGTCGTGGTTCGGTTCGAAGTACACCAAAAAGACGCTTTACTGGCTAAAGAATCTCCCGCCCATCATGGCGAAGATAGATAACCCAGATGCCAAAGAGTTCGTGAGGGCGAGTCGCGGGAAATATCGGTCGCGCTCCTTCCCCGAGGTAGCGGAAGCGATGGCCGAGCAATGGATAGAATATATAACAGAAGATTTGAAACCAAAAAAATGAATAACAATGAAAGAAAAAGATTACACAAAAATCATGGCAGAGATTGCAAAGCAACTCAGTGAGCACTATTGTCCCATTGAAGAATATGTAGACCGCTCAACGGCACAGATTCTGATAGCAAACATCTATATGACAAATGACCTCTTATCTGGGTTCGGGCAGGATGTGATTGCAACCATAACCGTAATATCATCCCCCAGGCGCATATCTGTAATTTCGGATGGTCATGCATCATTCTATAAGGATGACGGAAACATCTGTAAATATGAATCTCTGGAGGATGATATAAATGAAATCATAATAACCCTTGGGGCGGCTATAGACAGAATGGAATATGAAATGTAATGGCGGCAGGCGCATAAGGTCTATGGGGGCAGGGGGCGCGCGCCTTGCCCGGAGCCGCACCCTCTCGTTCTTTGGATGCACCTGCTCGGCTTAAGGCGCATATCGTTCTGCATCCGTCCGTCTCACGTCCGTTGCGCCCCGGCGCGCGCTCCCTGCTTTGTTGCTCCATCGCTCTTTCGGTTAAAAAATTACTTCTAAAGGCGGAGAAATTCCCTCCCCTATGAGGGGCTATTCGGCCACCCATCGCCATTAGTAATTCAGCGTAAATCGCGTCCGCGCCGTCCCCCCTGCCGCCCTTTGGGCTGCAGGGGGTTCGTCGCGTCCGCGCGGGGCTCCCCCGCGCCGCTGTGGGCGGCGCGCCCCCGCCCCGCCGCGTCCGCCCCGCCCCTTTGGGGGTCGGTGCGGCCGCGCCCCGCCCCGTTGCGGGTCGCCCCATGGCGCCCGCTGTCCCTGCCCTTCGGGCGGGCACCCTCGGGCGTGCGGGGCAGGGGGCTACTCGCCCCCCTCCCCGTCCCCCCCCCTCGGGTGGGGCTCTGCCCCCCGTCCCCTGTTTCACCGCTCCCGTGCCGTCTGTAATTAGACGCTCGTCTGGTTCGGTCTCGGCAATGCCAACAGCGTCGGCAGACATCTATCTCCCTACGGACTTCGCGAGGTTGCCCGACGTTCATCGTATGTCTCGGCAATGCCAACAGCGTCGGCAGGCATTAGTTCCCCTACGGACTTCACGAGGTTGCCCGACGTTCATCGTATGTCTCGGCAATGCCAACAGCGTCGGCATGAAACATTACCCCTACGGACTTCGCGAGGTTGCCCGACTTTCACCGGGGGCGTTGCGCAAAAATCAATACTCCCCACCCCCTCCCCCATAGCCCCCTCGCGACCTCCCCGAGGGGGCAAAAGCGGTTAGGACATCTTTTATCGGCTACCGCATTGATGCAGGGAAAGCAGGTCTCTCCCTGCACCCTCTCTCTCGTCTCTCCGAGGGGTTTCTTCCCCCCCCCCCCCCCCCCTGCCCCCC
>Ga0247609_10005796_pt1 | contig 12036 bp, 12 predicted proteins | sample 172DNAGHGlowgp2_FD_193487 | JGI IMG/M metagenome (GOLD analysis project Ga0247609, IMG submission 193487) | Sheep rumen microbial communities from Palmerston North, Manawatu-Wanganui, New Zealand - 1728 DNA GHGlow gp2 | ecosystem: Host-associated > Mammals > Digestive system > Stomach > Rumen ... | reverse complement strand
TGATGCGGGAACGAAGAAGCAGATTGACTTCCTGAAGAACTTCGGTTTTGCAGGCGAGACGGAAGTGGTGGCGCCTGGCATCAACAGCAAGATGGATGAAATCCGGTCGGCCTATGGGTTGCTGAATCTCAAGCAGGTGGACAAGGCCATTGAGGCAAGGAAAAAGGTGGCCCGGTATTATCGTGAAACCCTTTGTAATGTAAAGGGTGTGCATGTATTCGAAGACATGGCAGGGGTGCGGCACAACTATTCGTACTTCCCCATTCTTATCGATGCTGAAGAATACGGCATGTCGCGCGACGAATTGTATTTTAAAATGAAGGAACAGAATGTGTTAGGCCGGCGGTATTTTTACCCGCTCATCAGCACATTTGACACCTATAAGAATCTGGAATCCTCCAATCCGGCCAACCTTCCGGAGGCCACGCGCATCGCCGACAAGGTCATCTGCCTCCCGATGTACTACGGCCTGACGGACGAGGACCTGGAGCGGGTTGTGGAGTGTATAGTGAAATAAAGAAAAAAATGGGGGAAAGTGTACTAAACTATTGCTAACATCGTTGAACATATCTGGATTTTTTAGAATTTGATAATTTTTCTACTATGGATATTAAAGAATTTATTTCAAATTTTGCAGAACAATTTGACAATACAGATGCGTCTGCTTTTACGGATGAAACAGAATACAAGGAATTAGAGGAATGGTCCTCTCTAACTGCACTATCAGTGTTAGCTATGATTGATGAGGAATACGATGTTCAATTGAAAGGTGATGACATACGTAATTCCAGAACAATAGCTGATTTGTTTAATATCGTTAATTCAAAGATTAATGGATAGCCCTTTTTCTTTAATCGGTAAAAACATTTTAGTGACAGGGGCATCATCTGGCATTGGTAAAGCCACAGCCATTGAATGTGCTCGTGCTGGTGCGCAAGTTGTCATTTCCGGACGGAATCAAACTCGTCTTGAGGAAACACTGCATTTAATGAATGGCCAAGGACATTCCATAATCAATGCTGATCTTTCCATTCCGGAACAAATCAGATTATTAGCGGAAAACATTTCTACACTTGACGGCATAGTTCATTGTGCAGGCATCACAAAAAACATCCCCTTCAAGTTTGCCTCACTTGATAACATGGAAGAAGTTATGCGCATTAATTTCTATGCCCCATCGGAATTAACTCGCATGCTGTTGAAACATAAAAAAATTCAAAAAGGAGCATCCATAGTCTTTATCTCCTCTATTTCAGGATTATCTTGTTCTGCACCAGCCAGTTCTATTTATTCTGCTTCAAAGGGAGCGGTCAATGGCTTGGTAAAAGGTATGGCACTTGACCTTGCATCTCAAAATATTCGAGTAAACACCATCAACCCAGGGGTTGTTGAAACTCATATTTTTGACAATGGAACCATTTCTCAAGATCAATTGGAGGAGAACAAAAAACTGTATCCCCTGAAACGTTTTGGGCAACCTCAAGAAATAGGTTATGCCGCAGTATTTCTTTTATCTCCGGCTGCAGATTGGATTACTGGTTCCAATTTGGTTATTGACGGGGGTTTTACTCTTTTATAATCTATCATGGCTACCATCAAATATCATAATGTTAAAATATCGGCTGTTTCCGCTTGTGTGCCCAAACAAATAGCGTCTAATTATGACCTCGGGTACCTTATTCCGCCGGAAGAAATAGAAAAAACCATTAATTCTATCGGAATTAAGGAAAGACGCATCGTTGACGATGATGTTTGTGCTTCCGATCTGTGTTTTAAGGCAGCAGAAAAACTTTTTTCTGACACCAACATTGACCGCAACAGTATTGATGTACTATTGTTCATCAGTCAACTCCCCGACTATAGGATTCCCGCAACCGCCCCTATATTGCAAAAAAGACTCGGTCTTCCCAAATCAACTGCTGCTCTTGATTTGTCATTAGGTTGCTCCGGATATGTTTACGCTTTATCCACAGCAATGGCATACGCTTCCATGGACGGCATAAATAGAGTGTTGCTTTTAGACGGGGAAACTTTTTCTAAAATTGTCAATAAAAAAGATAAAGTGGACGCGCCCCTATACGGTGATGCAGGCACAGCTACCTTAGTAGAAAAATGCCAAGGATATGAAAGTTTTTTCACTCTTTACTCCGATGGCAGCGGTGAAGATGCTGTTAAAATAAAAGCCGGAGGAGCAAGATATCCTGCCACTGCAGACAATCTTGTGGAAAAAGAAGATTCTGAAGGCAATATCTATTCCGACAATGAAGTTTTTATGGATGGAATGGATGTCTTTAATTTTGCCATGAGCAATGTCCCCAAAAGTATAAAAGAAATATGCTCCATTGCCAATGTTGAACTTTGTAATATCGACCATATCATTCTCCATCAAGCCAATAAGTTCATGACGGACTTTTTTATTAAACGGCTCAAATATCCTATCGAAAAAGTCCCGTATTGCATTGAGAAATATGGCAATACAAGTTCTGCCTCCATTCCACTTACTATTTCAGCCTGTCTTCATGAAAAATCAAACCAACCGTTGCAAGTAATCTTATGTGGATTTGGGGCAGGTTTGTCGTGGGGAACCGCTTTACTGTCATTGAACGATTGTTTTATATCAGATGTAATTGAATATTAATATGTTAGAAGGATTCAAATTTCATCATATCGGATATGCAGTTAAAGACATCCTGATTTCTTCCGAACTGTATGTTAAAAATGGATGGAAATTGTCAGATACTGTTATTGATGATATCCAAAACGCCAAAATAGCATTCCTCACAAAAGACAATTTCCCACTAATTGAATTGGTCGCTCCTATTAACGACAATTCTCCAGTAGTTAACACTTTGTCCAAAAACGGAGTGTGCCCATACCACATCTGTTATGAGGTGATTGACATTAACAAGTCAATCGAATTGATGAAAAAAGAAAGATTTGTCCTTTTATTCAAACCAGTTCCCGCAGCCGCGTTACAAAATAGAAAAATCTGTTATCTGTACAACAACAATGTGGGTTTAATAGAAATTTTAGAAGCATGATGACGAAATTTTTCGTTTTTAGAAACATGACAGTGGAGAGATTCTTCTCCGATGGGGAAGTCTCTTTCTCGGGTTATGAAGACATATCCACTTTCGACACATCTGCCGATCTATATGTGTGGTTCTATCTTGCACCACTCAAGGCCAATCATCATGCTGCGGCGGCTGAAATCTCAAACTATTTGGCTGCTTTGAATCTGGTTCTTTCAAAAATCCCGTCAGACAAGACTTTTGTTGCATTGACTATGGCGACTTTGTTTGACATTGAGACCGTCACATCCTCAATCACACTACGAAATGCGATTGAGGAATACAACCATGCGTTATTTTCAATGACAGAAACTTTCAGCAATCTGAAAGTGGTTGATTTTCAAAGTTTTCTCAATCTATATCCAAAACAAGAATGGTTCGATTGGAAATATTATCTTATTTCCCAAATGGCCATAAATCCAAGATTAGCAGTTCCATTTCAGAATTGGTTCAAGCAACAAATGAAAGCTATTAATTTGAAAAGGAAAAAATGTTTGGTCTTGGATATGGACAACACACTCTGGGGTGGGATTTTGGGAGAAGACGGAATAAGTGGTATAGCATTAGGTGGCAATTATCCTGGTAACGCATTCCAAATATTCCAATCATATATTGCAGAACTTGGGAAACAGGGGGTCATTTTAGCCGCATGCAGCAAAAACAACTTGACGGATATTGAACTGCTATGGCAGAGCCACCCTGACAACATTCTCACCGGCGATAATTTCGCAGCATATAGAATCAACTGGACAGATAAAGCGACTAATATTCGTCAGATTTCAGATGAATTGAACATTGGCTTGGACAGTATGGTTTTCATTGATGACAATCCCTCGGAAAGAGAATTAATTCGAGAAAACCTTCCGGAAGTGACAGTCCCCGAATTTCCCTTGCAACCTTATATGCTACCGGATTTCATAAAAAAAATTGCTGAAGAATATTTTTCCGTTTATTCCCTCACAAAAGAAGATCTTGCAAAGACGGAACAATACAAAGCCAATGCAAAACGGAACAACCTGAAAACCAGGTTTGTAAACATGGACGACTATATTCGGAACCTACAAATAGAACTTCGTATAGAACCTGTGGCAGACATATCACTTCCAAGAGTAGCCCAGATGACACAGAAAACCAACCAGTTCAACCTGACCACGCACCGTTACACTGATTCAGAACTCCGTGCATTTCTCAACGAAGGAGCCCAAATATACACCCTTTCGGTAAAGGATAAATTTGGAGACTCAGGCATTACTGGGGCCTGTATAGTGAGGATGAAATATCATGCAGGCGCTGAAATTGATACTTTTTTGCTGAGCTGTCGCATCTTAGGGAAGAAAATAGAAAATGAATTCTTAAAAATCATCTTAAACAAATTGAACTCCGAAGGGATATCAATAGTCTCATCAAAATATATCCCTTCAAAAAAAAACATGCAAACTGCAGATTTTTATGAAAACAACGGATTCAAGTGCATAAAAAGTGAAAATGGAACTAAATATTATCAGTTCGAATTGAAAAACCCTATAGATTTATCGGATAATTATATTTTTATAAAATGAAAGAGAAAATAATAGAAATTGCCTCCAGGATATTTGGCGTCCAAGTCAACGAGATCTCCTCTCAAGATAACACACCTGAATGGGATTCATTGCACCATCTCAATCTTATTATTGAATTGGAAATGGAATTTAATGTCTGTTTTGAACCTGAAGAGATTGCTGAAATGAAAAACATTGAATCGATTGAAAAAGTAATTGAAAGAAAATAGTCCATCTTCAATCTTCACCTCCAGCGCAAGCATCAATGAAACATATATTTGCCGTCATCAGTCCTTTAACTTTTTGCATAACCAATAAAATTATTCAGTTGGATGGAATTAAACCTGAAGATTGCATACTTTTTTTATTGAGAGATTACCATATTCCTGAAGAATACGAATCATTCTATGTCAATCAAATACATTCATCCTATGGTGGAGGCGTTTACGAAGGACGATATTTTGCAGGTATCAATATTTTTAAAACAAAAAAGAATGTAAGAAAATTTGATGTACTTGTTGAGAAACACACGCAAGGAGACGAGTTCTATTGGTACACCTCCAGTTGTACAGATGATATATCCAATTTGATGATTTCCAATAAAAAATGCGTTGGATATTATATTATCGAAGATGGTTCAGGGTCCTACAGAAATTACAATCCACAGTTGTTTTCCGGTTTCAAATATTACATTTATAAGTTATTTTTACAAAAATTATTTCCTCGTTTTTATATAGCCAAAAATCATTTCATAGAAACAGATTGTAACAAATATAAAAACTGTATTGCGACTTCCCAGTTGTGCTTTCCCTTGCACCAAGAAAACTTACGAGTGATTGGCAATCCTTTTGATGATGTAAATATTGGATTCCGTCCTGATGCCATATTATCCGTTGATCCGCTATTCTTTTTTTTAAGTGAAACTGAAATTGATGATGTCTATCGGAATTTATCTCGTTTTATTAAAACAAAAAACTATGAAACCATAGCCTATAAATTCCATCCCATTTTTGAAGCCAATACATACAAAAACAACAAGTGCTTTTCTAAAGACTTACTCAATAAATACTTTGGTCAAAATATAATACAACTCCCACAGAATATTATTCTTGAAGGAGTTATAAAAAACTACAAGTGCGATTTTTATACTACAAATTCTTCAACTGCCATATATGCCTTTACATCTGGTTCAAAATGTTACACCTATATTCCATTATTACGGAAATACACTAATAAATTTGACAACATCCCTTTAAAAGAAATTTTTACAGAAATATCAGTTCCAAACAATTAAAAAATCATCATTTCACATATGTCCAATCTGATTATTATTGGAGCACGGGGGTTCGGCCGGGAAATTTTCAATCTGGCAATGGATTGTATATCGGCCGGCGCCAATTTCACCGTCAAAGGTTATTTGGACGATAAACATGACGCATTGTCAGATTATCCAAACTACCCTCCTATTTTATCCTCTGTTGAGAATTATTCAATTCAGCCAGATGATGTGTTTGTTTGCGCTCTTGGCGATGTGCAATATAAACGACTTTATGCTGAAAAAATACTGAACAAGGGAGGACGGTTTATTTCTCTTATCCACCCCTCCATTAACCAATGGCAAAACACGATTTGGGGAGAAGGATGCATTGCCATGCGAAATGTAGTTGTCAGTTGCGATGTCTCCATTGGCAATTTCGTTACCCTCATGGACAATTGTGTTATTGGCCATGATGCCCATATCGGTGATTGGAGTCATGTCGGAGCAGGTTCCTTTATGGGCGGATTCTCATCTATCGGTTCAATGACCACCTTACATCCACATGTGGAGTTACTTCCGCATAAATCTGTCGCAGACAATGCGACCGTAGGCGCTGGGAGTGTTGTTTTACGAAATGTCAAAGGAGGAGTTACCGTTTTTGGAATTCCAGCTACAAAACTTTGAAAAATGGAAAGTGACCTCTTATTGACAGTTTACTGTGCGGCTTATAACCAAGCCCCCTATATCCGTCAAACTTTGGATGGTTTTTTGGCCCAAAAAACGAATTTCAAATTCAGAATAGTAATACACGATGACGCCTCCACCGATGGCACAGATGTGATTATACAAGAATATGCTAAGTTGTATCCCGACATAATCTCTGCCATATTTGAAAGTGAAAATCAATGGTCAAAACATGATAATACTTTACCCAAACTAATGTACGCCCATGCGCACGGAAAGTATTTGGCATTTTGTGAAGGTGATGATGTTTGGACAGACCCGATGAAACTACAAAAGCAAGTTGACTTTTTTGAAGATCACCCTGAATATACACTTCTCTGCCATAATTGGAATGTTTTTGATGGAAACTCATATTCAGACTCACCTATTCATCATTTGTATAAACAACCTTTTACATTCACTTTTGACACACTTCCATGGGTCTGGATCACCAAAACCCTTACCGTTATGATCCGACGTGATGCGATCAATGTTGAAGATTTGTTACAATACAAACTTTGCAGGGATGTCCATTCGGTCTATTATGCCCTAAAATCAGGCAAAGGATACTATATGCCAGCTGTAATGGCCACATATCGTGTGCATGATGGTGGAGTGTGGAGCAAGCACGACTCTAACGAAAGAAACAAAACCACCTATGACTTATACAAGGAACTTTATCAACATGAGCCAAACAAAGCTGTACGGAAACGATATATGAATGCAACTTTGGCCTATTTCAATGGACTGGCATTTGGCAAAACCACCTGGTGGCACTTCGGAACAAATGCTAAACTCTATTTTGAGGCACTGAGGAATGTTTCAGGTTTTAAAGATATTGTTTTCTGTTTAGGTGGACTTGTCCCGACTTCCTTGGTAAAATGGGTGATGAAAACATTTAAAGTGTAAAACATAAAATTCAACAATATGAAAGAGATCTTAAAGAAAAGTATTCCTTATGTGGTGGCATTAGCCATCTTCATTATCTTATCCCTCATATACGCCGCTCCTGAAGTGTTTGACGGAAAAGTGTTGCAGGCCGGCGACCAGATTAGTGGCAAGGGTATGGCACACGAAGTGGTTGACTATCATCAAAAAACAGGTGATTACAGTTGGTGGACAGGGTCCATGTTCGGCGGTATGCCAACCTACCAAATCGGTGGTGGAAAATATCCCGCACCGGCAGTGGACATCCCATACAATAAAATCACCCGCCTGGGGTTCACGGGATTGCTCGCCCTGTTTATGGGATACTTTATCGGTTTCTTTATCTTGCTAAGATCATTCAAAATCAACGAATGGCTTTCTATTATTGGATCTATTGCCATTACCTTATCCACCTATTTTATGCTGATTATCCCTGCAGGGCACAACGCAAAGGTTATTGCCATAGCTCTGCTGGCCCCAATTATTGGCGGATTCTATCTCATTTATCGGAAAAAGTACGGATGGGGTGCCATTATTACACTTATTTACACATCCATAGGCATCATGATGCACCCTCAGATGACTTATTATATTTTCATGCTTATTGGTGTACTATTCATTGCAGAACTCTTTATTCACATTCGTGAAAAACGCTGGAAAGACCTGGCTATCAGCACCCTCGTGTTTGCCCTTTGTTTCGGCATAGGTGTTGGCACACAAATCACTCCTTTCATGGCCAACCGTGAGTATGCCAAAGAGACCATGCGTGGCGGACATTCGGAACTGGCAAAAGAGGATGATGCCACCAATAAGACAGAAGGCCTGGATTTGTCCTATATTACCCAATACAGTTATGGTATTGGAGAAACGGCCACTTTGCTGATCCCAGGAGCCAAGGGATATGCCTCATCCTACAATGTGGGCACAAATTCCAAAATCTACCAGGCAATGATACAAAATGGCGTACCAAGACGCCAGGCAGAGGATTATTGCAAAGGAATGCCTACCTATTGGGGCGGTGTGGAAGGCACTTCCGGACCAGTATATGCCGGTGCCATCATCTGTTTCCTTTTCATTCTAGGACTGCTCATCGTCAAAGGACCCTATAAGTGGGCTCTGTTGGCTGCTACTATTTGCTCCATCCTGCTTTCATGGGGTTACAACTTCATGCCTCTGCAGGAATTCTTCGCCAACTATTTCCCCATGTACACCAAATTCAGGGCAGTGGAATCCATACTGATTGTGGCCGAAATCACCATCCCATTGCTTGGTTTCCTGGCATTGCGAGAGATTATGGATCAGAAACTTGACAAGAAACTAATCGTAAAGCGTGTGTTCATCGCTGCCGCTGCAACGGCAAGCCTTTGCTTGTTGGCCTTCGTCGCCAGTTTCTTCCTTGATTATTCCTGGGGCCGCGATGCGGACATCTTCGCCCAGTGGCCAGATTGGTTATCTTCTGCCGTGATTGCCGAACGCGGTGCCATTTTGCGCATAAGCGCCATCCGTTCTTTGGTCTTTGTCATTCTGGGAGCTCTTTTGGTTTGGCTTTATGTTCAGGAAAAACTTAAATTCGGGTATTTTGCGGCCATTCTTGGCGTTTTAGTGCTTGCCGACATGTGGACTATTGACCGCAAATTCTTCAACGACAATAATTTTGTCAAAGAGAAGAACATCAAAGCGTATTTTGCCAAAAAACCGTGGGAAGAGGCCATTTTAGAGAAAGAAAAGGATAATCCGAGTTTCCGTGTGTTTAATTTGACCGATCCTCAGGGACCGTTCAATGATGCCCGAACCTCTTATTATCTCAAATCCATAGGAGGTTACAACGCCGCAAAACTGCGTCGCTACCAAGATCTGATTGATGCCCACCTCACTTCAGAAATCAATCCCATGTACAAATCTATCGTACAACAAGGCAACCAATTATCTCTTACCACTGGAGATTCCACCGGATTTCCTGTATTGAACATGCTGAACATGAAATATGCGATAGTATCGGGTGGTGAAGGAAACGGGCAATTTGTCGTGGAAAACCCCAATGCCATGGGCAACGCCTGGTTTGTTGATAATGTGATAATTGCGCAGAATCCCAATGAAGAGTCAGATGCTTTGAACACCATCAACTTGCACAACACTCTGGTGACAGATGTGAAATTCAAGGATTTCGTTAAGAACTTCCGTCCGCACCATGACACTACAGCCAAAATCCAACTAACCAAATATGCACCCGACTATGTGGAATACGATTGTTCTGCCGCTGAGGACGCGATTGCTGTTTTTTCAGAAATCTATTATCCTTATGGTTGGAACGCATACATTGATGGCAAACCAGTTGATCATTTCCGGGCCAATTATACATTGCGTGCGATGAATGTGCCCGCCGGACAGCACCACATTCGTTTTGAGTTCCGTCCCGCCACGGTGGAGAAATGGGGTAAATTAGCCATAGCCAGTAAATATGTGATGAACCTGATAATACTTGGTATTATAGGTTTCGCAATTTACAGAAGAATTAAAAAGGAAAAAACAACTACTAATGTTAACTAAAAAAGGATCTGATTCCTAGTCATAACCTTCAACATGGTATGGAGCTTCTTTTAGGTGTAATTCTTTTTCAGTTAAATTGACCTTTAATTCTGACTTATTTCATTCCCTACGATTATCTCTTACAATTTGAAGATCCGTTCCATCAGCTGCCACTTTTCTGCTGAAGTGGCCGTGGCGTCCGCTTGCTGAAATCGTGACATATAAGATTCCCACTCTGCCTGCCGTGGCAAAGTGGCCAAACGGGCATTGTCTTTCTCCCAATCAAATTCATCCACCGTATCCACAATCATGAACAGCGTGTTTTCATGAATGTATATTTGCATATCGAGAATGCCAACTTCGCGGATACCGGCCTTGATTTCAGGCCACACATGAGCATGCTCTTTCACATATTGGGCAATCAAATCCCTATCATCACGTAATTTCAAAGTCTGACAATATCTTTTCATTGGAATTAGTCTTTTACGGATTCTTTTATCGTTACATAAAACGCATACAACAGCACTACAGCAAAACAAAAAGCCGGAACCAAATATGAGCAGTTGATGCCATACTTATCGGATATCATACCCTGCAAAGGAGTTAAAACAGCACCACCTAAGATAGCCATAATCAGGCCGCTGGCTCCGATTTTTGCATCACCAGACCGCCCACCAAAGTCCTCTCTCTCCACCTCACCCAAAGCAATGCCATAAATGGTAGGGAACATCAGACTCATAAACACACTGACCAGCATAAGCGCAACCACCATAAACCATTGTGAACCAGCCGAAAAGACCACAATCATAGTACAAATCAGGGATAATAACGCCCCGAACACCAAAAGTTTCGATGGTTTGAAATATTTCATCAGCCATGTGTAAACAAATCGCGATACACAGAAGCCCACAATGCTTAAGAGGTATATTGTTGCGGCAGATTTTTCCAAAATGCCAAGCTCATTCATCACAATGCGGATAGTGAAACTCCACACGCCAATTTGAGCTCCGACATAGAAAAATTGGGCAATGACACCAAACCGGTATTTTTTGTTGGAAACGAGACGCCTAACGGATGCCCGCCATTTTTTCTGTTCCCCATCTGCCGTATCATCCTTACCTTCTGGCATTTTTATGCATAGCATAACCACCATTATCATGACCAAAACACAGCCCAAACCAAAATATGTACCTGATACTGAATACAATGAAATGTCACTCAGGATAAAAACCTGACTGAGTAAAATACCAGTAATTGAACCTAACGGATTGAATGCCTGAGCCACATTAAGACGACGAGTGGCTGTTTCCGGAGAACCCATACTCAAAATATATGGGTTAGCTGTTGTCTCTAACACGCTACAACCACATGCAAGCACATAAATGGAAATCAAATAAAAACCATAGGAAGCCACTTTAGCTGCCGGAAGAAACAACATGGCACCAAATGCGTACAGACACAATCCCAAAATCACACCCGCCTTGAACGAATGCTTGCGGATAAATAATGCCGCTGGAAAAGCCACGCAAAAATATGCCCCATAAAACGCTAACTGAATCAGTGAAGTCTGCGTATCACTCATGGACATAATACGCTTGAATGCTGACAATAATGTATCGGTCATATTGTTGGCCAAACCCCACAAGAAGAAAAGAGATGTAACCAAAGCAAAAGGAAGCCAATATCGTTTTTCAACCACTTTCATAGTATATGATAAACATTTAAATTAAAGCGTCTTACATAGCTCTTCGAATCCGTATACCGAAGGTGTTTTCTATAGGTTTTTCACCGATAAAGACAAAATAACCGCCTCCACCTGCACCGCATAATTTCCATCCCAGCGCTTTATCTTTATATTGCTCCAAATCTGGCAGCACATCAGGGTCAATCATGTGCGGAAACATCCTGATTTGCGCATTGAAACTGGCTGTTGTGGCCTTACCCCATGCTTGCAAGTCCATCTTCAATATGGCTTTCCAGCAGTTATCTGCAG
>Ga0247609_10005794_pt1 | contig 12040 bp, 12 predicted proteins | sample 172DNAGHGlowgp2_FD_193487 | JGI IMG/M metagenome (GOLD analysis project Ga0247609, IMG submission 193487) | Sheep rumen microbial communities from Palmerston North, Manawatu-Wanganui, New Zealand - 1728 DNA GHGlow gp2 | ecosystem: Host-associated > Mammals > Digestive system > Stomach > Rumen ... | reverse complement strand
TTGAACCATTTGCAAATGAAATTGACTTTCTAAAAGAAAAGAAGACTACAAATTTCATGACAGAAGCAGCCATGGTAAAAGACTCAAAAAGGATGATATTAGGTACAGGCCCAGTAACTGCTCACGAAGTAAATGAGAATATATCCGAAAAAAGCTACGAAAAGCTTGTAAGTCAGTATCAAGAACTAATCAACAAAATCTGCATGTGATTTTTGGGGACACGAACCAAAATGGACAATTTTCCAAATAAGCTATTATAATTATAGATATTTTGATATAATAAGCTGAAGAAAAGGAGTGAGTTAAGATGGACTGCTTATTTGAAACTTCAACAAAATATACGATGGAAGAATATAAAAAATTTAATTTTGCTTTAATAAAGAAAAGACATTATATACTTGTTTCAATTATTGCTGTTGTGATGATAATTGCAAGTGGAATATTACTTCATAATTATTTCTTGATTTTTTTCGGAATTTTATATCCTGTTTTGTTTTATGTTGCAATGCAAATGGGAGTAAAGAGAGTATTTAATTCAAATAAGCTAATGCAAAATATGGAAGTTTTTTATGAATTTTATGAAGAATATTTAGTCGAAAAACATGATGGCGGAGAAGCTAAAGTACCCTATGAAAAACTAAGTGAAGTGATCGAAACTAAAACAAACTTTTATTTGATGATAGCCAAAAATCAAGGTTTTATGCTTACAAAAGAGAATATGCCAGAAGGATTAGCAGAATTTATAAGATCAAAAACTAGGAGTAATTAATGAGAGATTTATATAAAGTCTATCTTAGAAGTAGAACTATTGATGAGAGTAAATTAGCAAAATTCGGCTTTAAGAAGAGTAAGGAAAAATATATTTTCATAAAAGAAATAAAAGACGGAGAATTTGCTGTTGTAATTGAAATAGATAAGAAAAATGCAATTTCAAAAGTCATAGATTGTTTTGATAATTCTGAATATGCTTTGGTTGATGTTGAAGAATCAAGTGGACAATTTGTTGGTAGCATCAAGGAAGAATACGAAGAATTGTTAGAAAAATTTTTAGAAAGATGTACATATTTAGATACATTTAAATCAATATCTGCAACGAAGATTATCTCATATGTCAAAGAAAAATATGAAGATGAGTTAGAGTTTTTATGGGACGATTATGATGGTGCAGTTTTTAGAAATAAAGACAATAAAAAGTGGTATGGCGTTATTATGAAAGTGCGTGAAAAAAGTTTTGTTACTTCAACACTAAAGAGAATGAAAATAGATGGTGCTTATTCCGAACATCCGCTACTTAATAAAAAAGATTTTTCAGATGATGATTACATAGAAGTGATAGACCTTCATATAGATAAAGAAAAGTCAAAAGAGCTAATTGACTATGAAAATATTTTTCCTGGTTATCATATGAATAAAGAAAGTTGGATAACAATTATTCTAGACAAAAATACAAAACTAAAAGAAGTATATAAGCTTTTAGATAATAGTTATCAAATGACAGTAAAATCAGGAGCTTTTATCATTCCTTCAAATATTAATATGTTTGATGTTATAAGTTATATTGAAGGAAATAAATATTTTACTTGGAACAAGCAGCCAAAGGAAGCAAAAGTAGGGGATTTGGTATATGTATATGTTGGAGCACCTTATTCTCAAATACTATATAAATGTGAAATAACAAAAGTAAATTTAAAGATATATTCTAATAGAGATATGGAGTTAAAATTATTAAAAAAATATAAAAATAATGAATATACTTATAATTTTTTAAAGGAACATGGTTGCAGTTTTATAAGAGCACCAAGAAGTATTCCAGAAAGAGTTGCTAAGTTATTGAAATAGACTTTTGGGGACACTCCCCAAAAGTTTATTTTTTGGCTAATTTGTCCCTTTTGGTTCGTGTCCCCAAAGAGGACAAGTAGTGCTTAGGTTGAAATTTATGTCAACTTATGGTATAATATATTTGTTGATACATTTTATCAATAAATTGTTTAGAAGGAGGTTCGAATCGGAGATAGGTACGTTGACTAGGTTTTTCTAAAAAAAATTCGTTTCTAAATAACAATTACTATTTTAACCAAAAATAATTAGGAGGATTTAAAAATGAAAACTTTATCAATCGTAGTGCCCTTCTATAATGAAGAGCCGCTCTTTAACTGCGCTGAGAACGAAACTCCCTATGCCCGGCTCAAGGCCGTCTGCGAAGGTCTGAAGGACTTTGACCATGAGTTGATTTTTGTCAACGATGGTTCAAGGGACAACACCCTTGAGATCCTGGAAGGAATTGCTGCAAAAGACCAGAAGGTCAAGGTTATTTCTTTCTCCCGCAATTTTGGCCATCAGGCCGCTGTTGAGGCAGGACTCAAGGAAGTGACTGGCAATGTTTGCGTTATCATTGACGCGGACATGCAGGATCCGCCCGAACTGATTCCGGCTATGCTGGAAAAATGGGCGGAAGGCTTCGATGTTGTGTATGGGAAGAGAAAGTCCAGAGAAGGCGAGAGCAAGTTCAAGCTGCTCACAGCCAAGGGCTTCTACACCATTCTCAACAAGCTATCCGACGTGGACATCCCGAAGGATACCGGCGATTTCCGCCTGGTGGACCGCAAGGTCGTCGACGTCATGAATTCCCTCCCGGAAAATAACAAGTTCCTTCGGGGACTGTGGTCCTGGATCGGATTCAAGCAGTTTGCGTTCGAGTATGAGCGTGCTGAGAGGCAGGCGGGAGTGACTCACTACCCGCTCAAAAAGATGTTGAAGTTGGCCTCCAACGGCATCTTTGGTTTCTCGCACAAGCCGGTGACCTTCATTGGTATTTCTGGTGTTGCGCTCATGCTGCTGGCGGTGCTGTTTTTCCTGGGTTTTGTGATCTCCTTGATTGCTGGCGGAAGCACCCTGGTTTGGGTTATTCTGACGGCGCTGAACTTCGTCGGTGGCATCATGCTGATTGCCCTCTTTTTCCTGGGTAAGACGCTGATGATGGTCTTCGACAACACCAACGGCAGAGGAATGTCTGTCATTGGTAAAAAGATCAACTGCTGACAATGACAATCTAAACAATAAAATGGGAAGCGTTTGCTTCCCATTTTTATTTTTATAAATTATTCAGCTTCAACTGGAGTAATTCTTAAAGAATTAATAATATCCAATGTTTCTTGATCAAATTCTTGAACTTCCTTTGGTCTTTCTTCAACTTTGTAGTTAGCAACTATCTCAGCTCTTGAACCAGGATAGATATCATCAACACCTACAAGATAGAAGTAACCATAGTATTCATAATCTCCGCCGCCGCCAGCTCTGTTGAAATATCTTAATGCTTTTCTTCCATTAATTTCAAATTGTTCAAGTCCTGGAAGATATGATTTGTTGAATAATTCGCTATCAATGAATTCTAAGTATCCATCAAAAGTAGCTTTTGTTTCACCAAATTTTTCTTTGTAATCTTTTGAAGTGTTGTATGACATTCCGCTAGTAAGAAAACCAAGCATAGCAGTATCTGTTACTAAATAGAAAGAAGCAGATTTTGAAATACCCTCAGGTTTTTCTTCTACAAATACATATTTTGGAGAACCATCTTCATTCTTTGGAACTGAAACTGTGAAATTTCCTTTACCAAAAGAATAAGTGATATCAACTGTGTTTGAAACTTTAACCGGTTCTTCAGCACCTTTAACATCTCCACTAGCATTTCCGCCTTTTTGGCAACCAGCAAGACATAAAACACTAACTGCTAATAATAAAATTAATGCAATACTAAGAAATTTTTTCATTTTATTATCTCCTTTTTTATAAAATTTCAAATACAATTCTAGTACTAAAAAAATAACATGACAAGAGAAAAAATAAAAAATGCTACTTTTGGGGACACGAACTTTTCGTCTCAATTTTGGCTTTTTTGAGACGAAAAGTTCGTGTCCCCAAAAGTCGCAAAAATGTTGCGGAAGGTGATGTTTACGGGTATAATAATTTAAGAAAAAGGGAGGTAGCTTATGAAAAAAGTTCTATTAATTTTATTAGCATTATTATTGTTTGTAGGATGTGAAAATAAAGTCACACCAATAGAAAAAATTTCAGGAGAAGAAATAAATAATATTTCTGGAGAGGAAGAAAATTTATCTAAAATGGTTGATGAAAAAATATCACAAATGACACTGGAAGAAAAAATAGAGCAGATGTTAATTTTAGATTATTCATTTGCTGCTTATGGAAAAGATGATGAAACAGGAGTAACGGAACTTTCTGATTCAGTAAAAGAAATAATTGAAAATCATAACATCGGAGGAATAATTCTATTTAGAGACAATACAAAAGGAACAGAACAAACTTTAAGACTAGTAAATAGTTTTCAACAAGCTGCTACAATAAATAATAAAAAACAACAAATTCCATTGTTCATGTGTATTGATGAAGAAGGTGGAAGAGTAAATAGACTTGCAACAGGTACTGCCATGCCAGGTAACATGGCACTTGGTGCAATTAATGATTATGAAACATCAAAAGAATATGCAAAAGTAATTGGAGAAGAGTTAAATGCTTTAGGATTCAATGTGGATTTTGCTCCAGTAATGGATGTAAATAATAATCCGGATAATCCAATAATTGGAGTTCGTTCATTTTCTTCAAATCCAGAAATAGTTGCAAAGATGGGAGAGGCATTTATAGATGGACTTCATGAAGAAAATATAGCAGCATCGTTAAAACATTTTCCAGGACATGGAGATACTTCATCAGATAGTCATACAGGACTTCCATTAATAGATAAATCATATAATGAAATAAAAGATTTAGAATTAATTCCATTTAAAGCAGGAATTGCAAATGGTGCTGATATGGTAATGACAGCGCACATTGTTTATCCACAAATTGAAACAACTAAATATATTTCAAAGAAAGATGGAAAAGAAATAAATCTACCAGCAACACTTTCAAAAACAATTCTCACAGGTATCTTAAGAAATGAATTGGGCTTTGAAGGAGTAATAGTAACAGATGCTCTAAATATGGGCGCAATTACAGAACATATTAAAACAGAAGATGTAACAAAATATGCTTTAAATGCTGGAGTAGATATTTTATTAATGCCAGTATCCTTAACAACCGAAGATGCTTTAAACGGCTATGTAAACATGATTGTAGAACAAGTTAATAATAGCGAAATTCCAGAAGAAAATATAAATGCGTCAGTTAAGAGGATATTACTTTTAAAGCAAAAAACGTCACTTTTAGATGAAGATAATTATCAATTGACAGATGATAAAATCGCAAAGGCACTTAAAATAGTTGGTTCAAAAGAACATCATGAAAAAGAATTAGAAATATCTAAAAAAGCAATCACACTTGTAAAAGGTGAAGAATTATTACCAGTTCAAAAAGATAAAAAAGTATTATTCTTAACTGCATATGAAAATGATAAAAATAGTGTTGAATATGCAATTCAAAAATTAAAAGAAGAAAAAGTGTTAGATGATAGTTTTGAATATGAAGTAGTGGACTTTGAAAAGAAAGAATTTAAGGAATTAAAGAATAAAGTAGATAGTGCAGATTCTGTAGTAATAACATCAGATGTAACTAAAAAGTCAGTATATGATGTAAAATCTGAAAATGGATGGCAAGGAAGATTTATAGATTCTGCCATAGCAGAGATTCATAAACAAAATAAGAAGGTAGCAGTAGTATCTTGTATGCTTCCATATGATGCAGGAAGATATACAGATGCAGATATAATAGTATGTGCTTATAACGATAGAACTATTCAAAGTTTAGATATTAAATACAATGGTGAAACACCAATGTATGGAGTAAGCGTTGCATCTGCAATTATAAAATTATTTGATGGCAAAGATTTTGTAGCAACATTACCAGTTGAAATTTAGACATTTAGGGACACTTCCCAAACGTCTAGCAAATAAGGAGAATATTATGAGTGTACCATTTAAAAAAACAAATATTTTAATACCAAAGAAATCAGTAGATATGCGCAAGTGGAGTGTAGTTGCTTGTGATCAATATACATCAGAGCCAGCATATTGGAATGAAGTAAATCAAATAGTAGGTGATGAACCTTCAACAGTAAAAGTAACTCTTCCTGAAATATATTTAGAAGAACCAGATGTTGAAGAAAGAATCAAAAATATTAATGCTAATATGAAAGAATATTTAGAGCAAAATATTTTTGATGAATATGAAAATACAATGCTTTATATCGAGAGAACTCAATTAGATGGAAAAGTAAGAGAAGGAATAATCGGTGTAGTAGATTTAGAAGACTATTCTTATGAAAAAGGTTCTCAAACTTTAATTCGTGCAACAGAAAAAACTGTATTAGAAAGAATTCCACCAAGAGTAAAAGTAAGAGAAAATGCACTTCTTGAACTTCCACATATTATGATACTAATCGATGATGAGAAAAAAGATATTATAGAAAGTTTAAAATCAAAAGTATCTGAAGATGAAGTAGTATACGATTTTGATTTAATGCAAAAAGGCGGACATATTAAAGGATATAATCTAAAATCTGAAGTAGCAGATGAAGTAATTTCTAAACTTGAAAAACTTGCAGATAAAGAATATTTTGAAAATAAATATGACGTGAAAGACAAAGGCGTTTTGCTATTTGCAATGGGTGATGGAAACCATTCTTTGGCAACAGCAAAAGCTTGTTATGAAAAACTTAAAGAGACTTTAAGTGAAGAAGAATATCTTAATCATCCAGCAAGATATGCTTTGGTTGAAATTGTAAATCTTCATAGTAACGCATTAGAATTTGAAGCAATTCATAGAGTGCTATTTGATATCGATCTAGAAGATTTCATGACAAACTTAAATAACTATTATGAAATAAATGAAAATGGCGATGGACAAAAATTCGTTTTAATAACTGAAAAAGAAGAAAAAACTTTATATATCAAAAATCCAAAATCAAATATCGCAGTTGGATCAATTCAAATCTTCTTAGATGAATATTTACAAAATCATAAAGGAAAAATTGATTACATTCATGGAGAAGATGTAACAAGAGAACTTGGTACAAAACCAAACAATGCAGGAATTCTTTTAGATCCAATGGCAAAAGAAGATTTGTTTAAGACAGTTATTGTAGATGGCGCATTACCAAGAAAAACTTTTTCAATGGGACACAGCTACGATAAACGTTATTACCTAGAAGCACGTAAGATAAAATAAAACTTTTGGGGAGTGTCCCCAAAAGTCTAGCATAATGACTAAGGAGGAAAGACATTGCAAAATGTTGATGGAATAAAAAAGTTTGCACATAGTGAAAGATGGGCAAAGAAAAAAGCTAAAAGATTTATCTGTCATAATGGATGGGCGCTAAGTGCACGTGATATAAAAATGACAAGTGCTAAAAAAGTATATGTTCCATTTTATAAATATATTGTTGAATCCAAAGCAAATTCGTTTTATGAAAAAATGATAAGTGGAGGAAAAGGTGGTCCAATTCCAGCTTATTATGAAGCAGATACAGATTCAAAATTTAGTTTAATGCTTTGTGCAAATCATAAAGATATTGATATAGATCAACTTAAAGTATTAGCTCCATTTTCAGATGAAAAATTTAAGCCAATGATTGATTATTCCGGTTATTCTGATTGTGAATTTTTGGATTTTCTTGATAACGATGGAGTAGTAGAGTGTAGTTCTGTAACCGATAGCATCTACACAAATCTTGATGAATTAAGTGAAAAAGAAATTGCTCATCAACAAGGAGATAAAATAATTTTAGATTCAATTCAAAAAATTGTGTTCACTAGCAACCAATTATCTGGAACTGGAGAAGACTATAAATCAAGAATTGATTACGAGGTTACAGATACTAATAGATATTATTATCCAGTTTGGATTGTAACCGCCGAGCAAGATGATAAAGTATATACCTATTATATTAATGATATAAATGGAAATGTCAGTGGTGCTAAGTTAAAGGTCAGTGATTCAACATTTTTCTTTATTATTTTTGGGCTACTATTGGCACCAGTAATATTAATTTTATGTATGTTTGTAGCAAAATTTAATTTAATGTTGTCTAAATATCTTATTATAGGTTGCATGACAGTATTTTTAGTTACATTTATTCTTATAATGCTAACTGCTTTGCCAAGCTTATTAGGAGCCTGGAACTCAAATGGAGAATTATTTCGTGTAATAGATAAAAAAGTAAATAATATCAACAGTCTTGGAAGCAAAGAAGAGTTAGAAAAGAAAATGAAAGAATACTTTGATAATAATTAAATCAGGAGGAACTATGAGAAAGTTAATTTTTTTATTGGTGATAATAATTATAATAGCAACAATCGCATTTGCGTTAATTTTAAAAAATAAGAGTGATTCACCTGTTGAGCAACCAATTCAAAAAAGTGGCGATTTAAGTGGTGAAATATTATATACGGAAACTGGAGAAGTAAGCGGAGAAAATAGTGGTGACGAAAGTGGGGAAGCCGTAAAAACTCCAGAAGAATTAGATCGTGATAAGTGGATAGTTGATACGTTTATACCAGGTCTTTCAAAAAATGGTTTAACAGACATAGAAATAGAATTAATGATTGATGATTATAACAAAGGAAAATACGATTTTTATGATAACTTTATATATGGAGGATATTATAATAACCTAGGTGGTGACTCGACTCTTTTTCAAGTTGATAAATCAAGCTATGATGGAAAAAGTCCTATAAAAGATATAATTGAAATTGAATCTGGAGCATTTTATTCTACACTTGTTAATTATACTTATATAAATCCAGAGGATCCTGAATCTGGAGATAGGGAATTTTTAAAGAAGATAGAAAAAATGGATCAAGACTGGAATAATCTTGATTACCTATATTTAGTTCAAAACTATGGAATAACAAAACCAGAATTTAAGCTAAGTGGTAATGGAGAAGATTACTACTACAAATTGAGTGAAATCTTATTTATAAATGGAGACATTAGTTCAAAAGAAAACTTTAGAAAAAATGCAAGAGCCAAAAAAGTTAGACTTACAGTAAGCGGTGTAAGTGGCGACGTATTTGAAAAAGAACTTGATTTATTAGATAATTATGAATATCAGATGATAGATGTTGGATATGTTACATGGGATGTCACAAAACCAATTAAAATGAACTTAGAAGTCTTAGAAAAATATGATGGTAGTGAAACTGAAGATGTTTATATTGGACGTATTATTCCATTTATAGATAGTAATATTGCATCACCAATGTAGTCATTTTTAAGGACACGAACCGAAAAGGACAAAATTAAGTTAAAAAGTTTAGAAAGCGAAAAAGCCAGAGAATAATTCTCTGGCTTTGTTATTTTTTGATGTAACAAATACTAAAATGCAAGTGACAACAGTTCTTCCAATGTAATATTATGCATTTTTGCCTTGATTTCAGGAGCTTTAAACAGCTTAGTGCCATGTTTAGCAAAACTTATAATCAAAGTTCCTTGATCGCCAGTACCTCTTGTCACACCGATCCGTTCATCATCAAGGTATACATCATAAGTAAAAGAATCGTTGTACATATTGATGGGAACACTGTTAGTATAAGTTTGTGGGTTGATTGGAAAGCGATCTTTAAAATACAGGCTCATGGAATTCCTCCTTTTTTAGTTAAAATAAGAGTGTATATAGTTTTTGAAACCTCGCGTATTTTATCACGTTATCCACATTATGTCAATCTAAGCGCCAAGCAAACTAGCAAAATCTTTCCTTGAATAGGGTATATGGTGTTGGTATAATAACCCTAGAAAATGTAACTTTTGGGGACACGAACCAAAAAGGACAATAACTTTTGGGGACACGAACCAAAAAGGGCAATAGAAAGGCGGTAAGAAAATGATAGGTGCAATTTGTGGAGATGTTATTGGTTCTGTATATGAGTTCAATAATATAAAAACAAAAGAATTTGAATTCTTTAAAAGTATGCATAAAGGTGATTGTCGTTATACAGATGATAGTGCAATGACGATTGCAATTGCCAAAGCTTGTATAGAATATGTAAAAGATAGAAAAGAATCTGATGAAAACGTTTCAATAGAAAAATTTAGAGATAATTGCAAAAATTATATGTTGGAGATTGGAAGAAAATATCCTAGGTCAGGATTTGGAGGCAGATTTTTTCTTTGGCTTTGTTCACCAGATCCTAAACCATATAACAGTTTTGGCAATGGTTCTGCAATGAGAGTTTCACCATGTGGATGGGTAGCAAATTCTTTAGAAGAAGCTGAAAAACTTGCTGAAGCATCAGCAGATGTTACACACAATCATCCTGAAGGAATAAAAGGAGCTAAGTCGATTGCAGGTGCAATTTGGCTTTTAAGAAATGGTAAAAGTAAAGAAGAAGTTTTAAAGTATATTGAAGATAATTATTACCATATAGATTTCACCTTGGATGAAATAAGACCAACTTACAAATTTTATGAAACGTGTCAAGGTTCTGTACCTCAAGCGATTGAAGCATTTATGGAGTCAACTGATTTTGAAGATGCAATAAGAAATGCAATTTCAATTGGAGGAGATTCGGATACCATCGCAGCAATTACAGGAAGCCTTGCAGAAGCATGCTATGGAATACCAAAAGAAATTCAAGAAAAAGCAATATCATATTTAGAAGATGATATGAAAGAAGTAGTTGAAGAATTTAAAGAGATGATTAACTAGATAGAAAAGGAAGTTTAAATGAGAGATTTAAAAGGAAATAGCATCGTAGAAAATCTCAAAGATTATACTGTGCTAGATATTGAAACAACGGGCATGAGTCCTAGCTATAATAAAATATTAGAAATTAGTGCGATAAAAGTTAGAAATGGAAAAGAAGTCGATACGTTTTCAAGACTAATTAATCCACACGAAAGAATACCATATTTTATAAGCAATTTGACAGGTATTACTACGAGAATGGTCGAGGATGAAGGTGGAGAACTTGAAGATGTTTTATATGATTTCAGAGACTTTTTAGAAGACGATATAATAGTTGGACACAATGTAAATTTTGATGTCAATTTTTTATATGATAATTTTGAAGAAGTTTTAGAAGAACCATTAACAAATGATTTTGTTGATACATTAAGAATTGCGAGAAGATATATCAAAGATATAGATCATCACAAATTAGATGATTTAACAGATTATTATGGAATAAGAGCACGTAATAAGCACAGAGCGTTGAATGATTGTGATTTAACAAACAAAGTTTATAAGAAAATGTGTAAATCAATTTGCAATGAATATGATAGTTTCGATGATTTTAAGAAATTGTTTAAATGATCCTTTTGGAGACACGAACCAAAAGGGACATCTTTTTCATGGAGGATAAGGGTATGGATTTAATTGAAGAAATCAAAAACTTAATAATATCTGCAAGTGAAGAATTTAAGAAAGAAGCAGAGGATGGTTATGATTATTGGAATGAACATATTAAATTTGTTTATGAAGAATCAATTGAGCTTGCTAATAAATATGGCGCAGATAGAGAAATAGTTGAACTAGGAGCATTACTTCACGATATCGCACTAGTTAAAAAAGTTGGTGAGAGAAAAGACCATCACATAAACGGAGAAATTTTGGCGCGTGAAGTTTTAGAAAAATATAATTATCCAGAAGATAAAAAAGAAAGAGTGTTAAAATGTGTTTTGCATCATAGAAGTAGTAAGAATGCAGAAAATATTGAAGAAGTTTGCGTGGCAGATGCAGATGTTTTAGCGCATTTTGATAATATTCCAATGCTATTTAATTCCGCATTTAATCGTAATCATTTAACATTAAATGAAGCACGTACATGGATGAAAGATTGCTTTGATAAAGATTTTGATGATTTAAGTGATAGAACAAAAGAGGAATTTAAAGAAAAATATAAAACTATTTGTGAAGTAGTTTTAAATGAAAAATAAAACTAGACTTTTGGGGAATGTCCCTTAAGGAGGAAAATATGGCAGAATTAAGAGATTTATATGATATAAATAGCAACAAAACAGACAAAACTTATCATAAAGGGGAACCAATTCCGGAAGGTTATTATCCTATGGTAGTTATGGTAGTAATTAG
>Ga0247609_10005793_pt1 | contig 12042 bp, 31 predicted proteins | sample 172DNAGHGlowgp2_FD_193487 | JGI IMG/M metagenome (GOLD analysis project Ga0247609, IMG submission 193487) | Sheep rumen microbial communities from Palmerston North, Manawatu-Wanganui, New Zealand - 1728 DNA GHGlow gp2 | ecosystem: Host-associated > Mammals > Digestive system > Stomach > Rumen ... | reverse complement strand
GGAGAAACAAGTTGATGAGGCCATTTTTGCTTATTTGGATTACTTCGGATAAATTGGCACGGTTTTTGTGTATTATTGAAGTGTAATTAAAATTGAAATCAACATGAATATCAAAGTTGAATACAGCGGTTCCGATAATAATGTGGATTTGTTTGTCGTTAGAGTTATTGACGAAACACGCAATTTTATTATGCCATTGGAAAGGCTTAAAAGAAATACTTGGAGCGGAAACAATTATGTTGATGTATGGTTTTGCAATAACTATCGTTTGTGCGCTTCAAAGAAATACACAATAGAGCAAGTTATTGAAGCCTTGTATGGTGATAATTGGGAGGCTTTGGAAAATGATGATAATTGGTATTATGACGATTAACTTTGGCATGGTTTTTGTAGTATATTAGAATGTAACACTTAAACGATTTCACTATGGAAAACAAAAATGAAATGCCGTTAGACGGTCAGTTGGCAATACGAATTTTGAATTTCGTTGCTCCTTACATTCCCGACCATATTAGAGAAGAGAGTTTGGAGATTATCCGAAACGAAACCCGCAAGCCTGCGAGTATCAAAGACACCACGAAGCACAACTACGCCCATACTACAATCCGTTGGAAAGACGATGAAAGAGAAGAAGAGGCTATTATTGCCATCGGTCAGTCTTTTGACGCAAAGCACGATGAGGCAATTCTTTTCTACTGCGAAAGCGAGGAAGGGTTTGAACATCTGAAGGAGTTTAACAATGGAGAAGATTTTGTAGTCGTTGGCTGCACAATGTTCACCGAAACCTTGTAATTTGGCACGATTTTTGTAAAGAAATAAATGGCGTTGCTATGGAGAATGGTAAGTTCACCCAATGCGAAGGGGGGTCGTTGGTGAAATCCCAACGTGTAGCGCTAAACGCCTATGCTTGCAAGCCGCCTCACTTGGCTTGGTCGCATTACAAGTCAATGCTTGAGGCACAATGAAGCCGTGTATGAGTAGAAGTACACGGCTTCGCTCGTTTATTTTGGCACGATTTTTGTGGTATATTGTGGTGACAATTAAAATTAAAATCAATGACAAGGGGAGAATGTTATTCAAAAGGTTGCCCATTCATTAAGAAAAAGCCTTATAATTGGCTTAATTATGCAACGGGTTTAATTGGGGTAAAAGACACTTATATTTGTACAAAGTGCAACAAAGATGTGAAAAAGATAAAAGTTTGCCCCAAAGAAGAGAATTTGGCATGATTATTGCTGTATATTATAGTGTAACAATTAAATATAATGGATATGAAGTACACAACTAAATCTGCTTTAAGGGCATTGATGGATTTGTTTATCTTGGTGCTTTTGATTGTCTTTACGATGATACTCATTGGTATTGGAGCAAAGACAATTCCAATTTTAATTATGTTTTTCTATTGCGGTCTTGCAATGCTTTCACTCATTATTAACCTTGAAGAGAGTTATCGTACCGATGTAAAATAATAACATTATGAAAAAAGGAACTAAAATCAAAAGAACACTTTCAAAAGATGAAATGTGCCTACCATTGAGGCAACGGCTTTTTGCCTTGTATAAAAGAGCGGCAGCATATATCAATGGCGACAGCGAAAATGATGCCGAGAACGAAATCATTTCCGAAGGCGCACAAATTTATGTTGAATACGAAGAGTATTTGAATGGATTTGTGAAGGCTGTTATCTTGGAGGATTTGGAAGTAGTCAGAAATGTTTTTCTCACGATTGGAAAATGCCTCACTCACCAAAATAAAGATTTTGACCATGAAGTCACCTTTGACGAATATGTTGCAATGGGCTACGAAATCGTTGAAGAGTTAAGCGGATTTTTGGGCGCATTTTTTGACGATTAACGAACTTTGGCACAATATTTGATTATAATTGAAGTGTTATGAAATCAATTCCCTGCATATTAGTTTGCTTCACATCTTGGGGGTCAGTTTGTTTGAAAAAGGAAATGCCCTCAATGAGTAAGGCAAAGGCTGAAGGTAAATGGATGGTTGAAGAAGGCTATGCCTTCGATTACAAAGTCCGTAAACTTAAAAAATAACATCATGGCTTACGGATGATTGTGCTTACGAAATCAAATAAGTGTTTCATATCTTTGTGTATTTCGGCGGATTGTGCAAACTTTCCGCCGTTTTTCGTATAGTTTGGCATGGTTTTTGCTCTATATTTAAGTGAACCAATTAAAACACAAGACTATGTTTGTAAAGTATCGTAAAGCAAACCTTCAAAGGCTTCTTTTCATTGACAACACAATAATGATTGAAGAAAACAACACCATTATTGCCATTGGCAGGGAAATAAAGCAATACTCAAACGACAAGACTATTGCCTTTGACATTGCCATCATTGACGAAGAAAACAAGGCTATGGTCAAAAGATTTGTCAAGTCTGCGTTTAAGTTCCAAAACGACAATCGTAGAATTAACTACAATTTCATCATTGAAAAATCATTGAATTACAAACCTAAACTCACATTTAGCCATGAATGACACACAAAAGATAGCGGCAATCAAAAAGGAGATTGAAAGCACTCACTTGAATACATTGGAGGATATGGGTGAAATGCTTGATAGCATTATCCGTATTGTTTATGGGATTAAAAAAACTGAAAAATTGTTTCCAAAAAAGAATGTTGTGGCATGATTTTTGTGCTATATTGTAGTGAACATTAAGCACAAAGAACTATGAAACACATTCAAAAGACAAATGCCTATGGCAATGAATATCAAAATATGCCTTCAATTGATTTTAGATATGTTGAAAATCATAAGGATTTGATTACTGAAAACCAAAATGAGGTTGATTGGGATATTGTAAAATCAATCTGCGAAAAGCATGGGTTTGGCTTTACAATCATCAACGGCACTTTTGGAAAGCAATGGGTTGGCGACAAACTTGGCTATTCAAGTGAGGTTGTTATCTACAAAAAACTTGACATTGACCCGAATAAATTTGATGAGTTGGAGAAGAAGGAGGATTATGATACCATTCGGGAAATGAAATGTAAGTACGAGCATTTAATGGTAAAACTGCATGACTGCATCCATGAACTTGATGAGGAAACTGACCTTGTTTTTAAGACGGGTTGGGCGGGCAATTATGGATTATTCAGTGAATATGATTGTAGTTATTCCTTTGGCAATATACTCTATTCATGGCGGTACATCACCGATAATTGGCACCCGTCAATCAACGATACACTTTCAAAACTTGCAAAGGGTGTCTATATCTTTATGACCTCACGATGGATAAAAGCCTACCCGAAAGAATGAGTTTGGCACGATTATTGCTACTATTATAATTGTCTAACCAATAAAACAAAAGCAACATGAGAAAGAGCAAAACAAGACATGGGGAAATCAAAAAAGTCCTCAACGGAATTAAGGCAATGAAGGATTGTTCAGTCAATCAAATGTTGAACGATATGGCAAATTCCTTTGAAAAAGATGAGGAAATCGTTGTGTTTAACCAAGAACATTGCCAAGTGATTGCAGTGTCAAACGTTGGCGGCAAGTTGAAGTTTATCTTTGGAAATGGAACATGGGTAAGACCTATGGCAGAAAACTTTGATAGCGATAACTTTGAGTTGGTTTACTGCGTGTGGGATGCGTTTTTCAATGACTCCAAAATAGAATAAATTGGTTGTTTCATATCTTTGTGTTTTTGGTCGGAAATTTTTCAAAAGTTTCCGACTTTTTTTGTTACTTTGGCACGATTATTGCTCTATATTGTAGTGAATATTAAACACGAACAACTATGAAAAATTACATCTGCGAACTTTACGGAAAGAAATCAAAAGAACAAATTTGCACTTGCATGGGAAAGCCCGTGTATGGTTGGGGAATGAGATTTTACAAAGACAAGGAATGCAAAGAACTTGCTTCGATTGACCCTTACCACTATATTAGAAAGGACAAAGTTATGCTTTTGGGCGGTGTTTATGTGCTTGTTCACCTCGTTAAGTGAACACTTTGGCACGATTGTTGCTGTATATTGCTGTGAATGTAAAACATTATCATTATGAAATACATTGAATTGATTTGGTGCATCTTACTTGTAATTTGTTCAATTGCACTTTTTGTTTGGATGATTGTTGATAAAGCGGCAATATTTCCAATCATTGGTGTTGGCGTTTTGGCCTGCCTTTCCATCTGCCTTTTTTATTATGTTTATAAAGAAAATTATATGAAAAAGTAGCAAGTTTGGCACAATATTTGATAATAATACAAGTGAAGTTCAACAATTAAAAACACAATATTATGGGAGCTAAAATCTACAAAGTCAACCGTCAAAAGGCTATTCAAGTTGCAATGATGCACAACAAGGTTTCAAAGGAAATCGCTGAAAAGTACACCGATAGCGAACTGAAAGAAGTTCTGCGCCACCTCAGCGGAAGGTTTCTAAAAATGGAGGCTGACTTCTAAAAACAATACAACTATGGCTATTATTGATAATCTTTGGATTGTTAGACTGAAAAAGGTTGATGGGATGCCTACATTCCCCTACTTCAAAGACCTGCAATCAGCAAAAAACTACTGCAATTCAGTCCTTTCTCATTATGGGAAAAGAAAATACCTTGATGGCCAAGATATAGTCCATGTAGTAAACAACGAAATAATTTCAAGTGTGGGCATTGATTTGATGTGCGAACAACTTTACTTCAGCAATGTTCACATTATGCACGAAAAGAAACCATACAATGAATAAGTTAATATACGCAAATGCGTAATAAAATAAAAAAATCATGGCTGTAATCGTAAGCGAACACATTGCAATATTCGGAAGCCGACTTGAGTATTGGAAGTGGTGGTTTCCTACCGAAACTTATCATCCAAAGAACAACGGAAGAATCCATTTGATTGGAAAACTTTATTGGCGGTACAATTGAGTTTGGTACGATGTTTGATGTATGAGGCATTGAATTAAAATTATAATACTATGGAAGTTCTTGGAATTGTAATAATAATTGTAATTATATTCTTTCTTGGTGTATTCGTTGGTGTTGCATCGGAAGATATTGACATTGAAGACTTGCTATCAATTGCTGCCATTGTTTTCATTGCACTTATTGTTGGTTTTCTATTTTTCTTTTTTGTGCTTAACATTTCATCACTTTTCCTATAATATACGCAATTGCGTACTAAACAATTAAAATAAATCATTAGATTGTCTTAGCCTTAAAATAATAACAATGCAACTTAAATTCAAACTTAAACCCTATTCCGAGTACACGGGAAAAGGCACGAAAAAGGATGCGCTTTATCGCCTTCAAAACAACTTTGGATTGAGTCCTGTGGCAAACTGCTATTCAACCTATGGCAATTTTCAACACCATTTGGGAGATAGAGATACTGCTTGGCTCTACACCATTCAAGTCTATAAGCGTGGGAAGCACCGCAAGAACAAGACCTACCATGTTTGGGTCTATCGTGTACCTATCAAACTGCTTGAAATCCTTCGTATTAGGATGATACAAAAGCGCAATGGCATTAAGATTGAAAAAATCTAAATTGCCAACCATGAAAAAAAAAGCCACTTTTCGGAGCGGCTTTTTTCTTTTTTTGGCATAGTTTTTGTATATTATTGTAGTGAACATTAAATCAACACAACTATGAACGGAATTGAATTAAGAAAAGGTATTATTACCAAACTTGCCGCCGACATCATTAATCAACAATTGGCTACTATGTTGGCTATGCAGATAGATATGGAATCAACCTTTAAAGAAAGAAAAGAGGAAATTGTAATTTTCAATAACTCTCATATCGGCTACATCGGTGTTTCTTTCATTGAGGGCAAACTGCGCTTCATCAAAGGCAATGTCACTACCGAATCTGCCACAAACTACATTGGCAATGAGTGCTACTATGAAACCCTGCTTCAAATTTGGTACGCTTTTCATAATGACTGCTAATCAATTTGGCACGATTATTGTTATATATTGGAGTGTAATTAAAATCTACAATTATGAGCAAAAATCCTTTAAGCAGAGAAGAAATAATCAGTAGTAAAATCCTTATTGGTTGCAGATTGGAGCAAATCAAAGAAATACTTGGGTATTGGTGGGTTTGCAGTAGCACAAAAGTAGATACTGCAAATGGAAAGGGAATACATATATTCAATAGGGCGGGTCACGGACAAATTGAAATCCATACGGATTTTGTAGCCAACAAAAGAAATATTGTTATGGAAGTTAGATAGTTTGACCTAATTGCTGATGTATATTACAACTATTTTGCGTTTTTGTCGGAAATTTCTCAAAAGTTTCCGACTTTTTTTGGTTTGGCATAGTTTTTGATTATAATTGATATATATAACAAAAAGCAAATAAAAATGAATAAAATAGACAAAATAGTAGACAATGTTGTCAAAAATTTCCTGCAAGAATATAGGAAAACAAGCAATAATGGGAAATTAGTTTCGATTAATGAAAACAACATTAAACGAATTATATCAACGCATTCTGACAACGGATATATAGTTGTAAGCCCTTGTAGAGGTGGCGCTGATTTTGGTATTGACCCAACAAAATCAAAAAGCGAATATGACAAGTTGGCACATATCAACAAGACAAGGATTAAATCAATAATTGACGATATTAAAAAATCGGGATTTTCATATACTCCTACTTATGGCGGGTTTAAAGAAAACCTTGGGACAGAACAAGAGGCTGTCGTTTATGAACGTTCATTCATAATCTACAATAAGGATAGAAATGGAAATAACCTTAATTTTGGGGATTTGTATGATTTTGGGTTATATCTTTGCAAAAAGTATAATCAAGATTCATTCTTGGTTAAAGCACCAAATGACAAGCCGAAATATATAACGCAAGATGGGTCGGTTGACTATGAATTTGATGGCGGGGTTACATTTAACGATTTAAGTCAAGAGTATTTTACTGATTTGCACAAGAACACGCATAAAAGCAACAACATATCAAAAAGAAAGCCGACAAGATTTAGTTTCACGGAAGCATTTGTCAATCCAAAGCCACAATGTTATAGTGAAAGGCACACAAGATGGCTTAATGGCGAAGTATTTTAATTATATGTATAAATCGGCTATTTTCATTGAAAATTTCCTATTTTTTTTGTTACTTTGGCACGATTGTTGATGTATATTATAGTGAACAAACAAACACACAATCACTATGAGAAATGTACTTGTTGGCTTAACAATTGGCTTAATTCTTTTGTTTTCACTGCTTGCTCTTATTATAGCAATTGCAGATTTTTCAACGGGTGAATGGTTTTTCCCTCTTGGTATTGCATTAGTTTGTGGATTTTTCTTCATTCTTGAAATGCGATTTTTGTTCGATGATGAAGAGTTTGAAGAACCGACACCAAAGCCAACCACAAAGGAAAAGCATGAAGAGAAAATCATTGTCTTAAAAGATACAAGATGCCCTGCTTGTGGCGCAAGATTGGAAAACAGCGATGCTTGCAGTTATTGTGGAACTAAAACAATCTTGTATAAGAAAATAATATAATTTGCGAAGTTTGGCACGATATTTGATGTATATTCAATCGTAATTAAAATTCAAAACCGATGAAACAGCATTTCAACATAGTCAAAAGTGCATGGCTCCATGAAAACTTGAATTGTGAAGTTATTGCATCCTTTGATTGCAAAAACGATGCGGAACACTATTTCCAAAGTATTCAAAAAGAGTTCTTTGATGAAATGGAAATGAACTACACCGCTTGCAATTATGAGTGGAAAGAAGATTTTAAGGTATATTGCTACTGCATTGAAGGGTGTGCCGAACTTGCTTTGCTCGTTTCAAGTGACGACACCTCCGAAAAGCGAAAAGTCCTTTCAATGGTGAAGAACATGGGTGAAGTAGGTACAACCGAAACGGAACGATATGTTGAAATCTATTCCGAAGTCTATATTGATGGCAAAGAACTTGCTCAAATGGTATATTTCGGAGATACTGCCACTTTGTCAGCATATTTGCTTGATGAAAACGATGAAGGAAGTTTCATTGATTGGGATGACCTTTCGGAAGAAAAACAAAAAGAAATTGCAAATTTGTCTATTTGGGATTGAGTTTGGCACGATTTTTGGTTATACTAACAGCGAACAAACATTTAAAACATGGAAAAATTAGAACAAGCGATATTAGAATGTAACAATAGCGATTATTCGCTTTATTATCAATCCCTTAAAGAGAAAGCAAAGTATATATTTTCAATTGCGAAGGAAATTCTTGACAAAGAAGCAGAGGAAGAAAAAAGAATTGAACTTGAAAATCACATAGAAGATTTAGTCAATAGTATTAGTTAAATTTTAAACTTTATCAACTATACCCGTAATGAAAAAAGAAGAAATAATAAAGAGGGCTAAAAGCCTCGCTGAACGCCATTTGATTGACCCATACATTCCCGATGTACTATCGGATGGCTCGACCTACGCTGATGATTTCCTTGCGAAATTGTCAACAGCCGAAACCGAAGATGGATTGCTGAAAAGAATCCAAGAGGTTATGCGTTAGAGATTTTCATAGTTGTTTCATATTGTTAGGTTTTAGAAGCGGTTGGGTGTGTAGTATTTTTCCTCCTTTCCTTGACTGCACACCCTCGCTGAAGCGGCAACAAAAAAATTGTTGATTTCGTTATTTTTGGCATGATATTTGTAAGTAACTAATACGACAAGCCAATAAATTCTATCATCACAATTAAAATTTAAATTATGACATTCAGACTGATTATAGCATTTTTACTTATTGCAATCGAATACTTCTTTGGCGCTATTGCTGTTATTGCCGCAATCAAATCCGTTAAGGTTAACGAATATGCAGAAGATAAAGACTATAAAGAGTATTATAGGATGATGTGGGTAATGGTAATTTTCGCTTGCATTGCTTTTTTGATTGCTGGGCTCTAATTTGGCACGATTTTTGTAATATACGCAATTACGTACTTAAAAACACACACCATGAATAAAAAAACACAAACCGAAAATCAATTTGAAAAGTTCGTCAAGAAAATTAATGAACTAATTGCTGAACTGAAAGAAAACCATCTTACCGATGATGAAGGTAATACCTATAAAATTGAAGATTTTGATTTTAGGGCTTACAACGATGTTGATAGTATTATCTTTTCACTTCCTACTACCGAAGCCGATTTCAAAGAAATGTGGGATTTTGTGCAAGAAAAATACAATGAGTATATTGCCGACCCCGAAAACGACAACATTCCCGATGAAATGTACTTTGATGTGTTTTGGAACAACACGAAGGCCAACTGCGCCTTTTACGAAGAAGGAGTTACCCTTTGGATTTACTTTGACTATGAGTTTGGTATCTACTATGATGATGATACTAAAATCATTCAAAAAATCAACAATAGGGATTAAAAAGCATGACTTTGGCACGATATTTGTAAGTAATTACATTGTCTAACCAATTAAACGCACAAACTATGAGTAAGAAGTTTAACACCTACGAAGTCGGCCTGCCCGTGTCGCCCGCTTCATTGGTCAGCAAGAAAATTGAAAAGGCTTCCAAAGTCACTATAAGTGCAGGTGGCGGTATTGGTGGTTCTCTTTGGAATGAGTATGGCGAAGTAAAAGGCGATGTTGCCAATGGTGGTTTTATCGTCATTGTTGATGCCATCACAAAAGAAGAAAGAACAATCAACACACGATTTGTTGTTGAAGTCGAAGAAGTCCAATTACTGAAGGTTGTTTCCGATACAACTTCTCATGCAAACCACTACAAGACTACCTGCAAGAAGCAAACACAAACCATATACTATTGGTTTCCAAAGACTGCCAAAATTTCGGTTTCTAATTCATACATCAGCAATGAGAAACTTGAAAAAAATCTTATCAAAAGAATTACCGAAGAAGATTAGTTTGGCACGATATTTGTAGTATTATTATTGTAACCAATTAAAATTAAAAGCATTATGGCTATTAGAATTACCTACCGAGTAGAAACCATTATTGACACTAACGATGTTTCGGAGGCCGTGTCCGAGTTTCACAAGATGGATATGCCCGAAAATACCGAGTTCGTGGAGTTGGTTTCAGTTGAAGATGAAAACGATAATAACATTATGAGCAAATTTCGTGAGTGTGGCGGTTGAGTTTGGCACGATTATTGTAAGGTAAATAAATGTCTAACCAATAAATTAAAATCACTATGGAAAAAGCAAAGACTTCCGAAATCAAAGCAAAACTTGGCAACTTTGTTAGAGTTAAGCCAATTGAATCCCCACGAAGCGATGAAGCAGTCCGTAACCAATACGAATTGGTTTTTGAGAATGGCAACGCTTTTCAGTCCTACGAAACCTTAATTGGGATTAGGACAGGCGGAAAACTCTATCTCACGAATGACCACTCATTTTCAAAAACTACCTCTAAATGGTGTGGAGAATGGTGTGGCTATAATGCCAAAGAACGCAGAGAAGGCTTGAAAAATGGCGAATTTATTTTACTTGAAGATTAAGTTTGGCACGATATTTGTAAAGTAATAAGTACGAACATTTAAAGAATAAGTAGTATGAGAACAAGAGATAAGCCCAAAGCAAACCGCCAAAATTAAGTATCGGTATTTGTATATTATAATCCTTTGAACCATGAAGAGCATAAGAGGTCAGCCGTAAATCGGTAATATATATTTGATATTTTTGATAATTTAATAGTGATAAAAACCCCAATTGAAAGTAGAGGTTTATAGGGTAAAGTTCGGAATACGTTACAAAGCCTCGTCAACACAAGTCCCATGATGGCAAGAGCATCGCCCAAATAAATAATTAATCTTTATTAATATCGGTTTTTATATAGAATATTGTTTAACCTTTTAATAAGTCCAAGATTATGGCAAGAGCCTCCCCCAAATAGAAGATTATTATATTTTTAATGCGCTCGTAGCTCAGTTGGTAGATAGCACCACACTTTTAATGTGGGGGTCCTGGGTTCGAGTCCCAGCGGGCGCACATTTTGGCACGATATTTGTAGTATATTGAAATGCTTAACAAATAAAAACACACATTATGGAAGAAAAGAAAATGTTCGCAATCATTAAAAATTGCAATTACGATTTCAACATTGACATCAAGGTGTGTGCTACAACCTTTGACAAAGAAACCGCAAAGATTATCTTTGAGAACGAAGTTGAAAACGAAAAGGAAGAGCAGGCAAAGGGCGACATTGTGTATGACACCGAAAAACAAGCCGAAACCTCTTATGAGGCATATAACGAGGGCTACGAAGCAACGGATGGTGTTCGTATCTTTATTGCCGAAACTGAATACATTGAGAAAATTTCATAGGTGTTTAATATTTAATTGGTGGTGCGCCTCGCTGCAAAGTAGGGCGCATTTTTTTTATTTTTTTCATTGAAATTATAATTTTTGGCACGAATTTTGCGGTATATTGTGGTGAATGGTTTTGGAAAAAAATACGAAAAAAATCATTGGAAGTTGAAAATTGGCACGATTGTTGCTATAATAGAGTAGAAACCAATTAAAACACACACTATGAGCAAACAAGTAACATCTTTCCTTGCAATCTACAAAAGAGAGAAGAACGAAAAAAGATTCTATCCTATGTGTCCGCTTTCATTCAAAAGATTGAAAGCAGCAGAGTTTATCTATTCTTGGGATGGAATTATCAATACTTTTGTGAGGATTGGACTGACAGCAGAAGCAAATAGGAAGATTCTTGGTAAGAACTACACCGCAACAGAGTATCAAGTCCGTGACAAGAACGGAAATATCTATGCAACGAGAGAGTATTAACCAATTAAAATTAAATACTATGCCCGAAGTAATAATCTATCGTGGAAACCAAATCCACAAATTCAACGAGAATTGCTATGTTGCCTATGTTATGGATAGGTATGGCGACATTGAGGATTACACAAGAAAAACCTTGGAAGAGGCGAAAGCCGTAATTGACAAACACATGAAAGGGAGAAAAGAATGAGACAATACACAATAGAATGGCTTAACGATTTATCAGTAGTTGATAGCGAGATAAAAGAATTTGAGTGTTTGGTTCTTTGCATGGATTAT
>Ga0247609_10005789_pt1 | contig 12045 bp, 22 predicted proteins | sample 172DNAGHGlowgp2_FD_193487 | JGI IMG/M metagenome (GOLD analysis project Ga0247609, IMG submission 193487) | Sheep rumen microbial communities from Palmerston North, Manawatu-Wanganui, New Zealand - 1728 DNA GHGlow gp2 | ecosystem: Host-associated > Mammals > Digestive system > Stomach > Rumen ... | reverse complement strand
GAGAGTGAAATCGACGAAAAACTCTACGAGAAGTTCGACATTAGCATCGAACAGTTCCAGAAAGTGGCTGAGGCCCTTATTGAGTTTACCCCGATTGTCGGCGGTGACCTCACTGGAAAGGTGTACATGCATTCGGCAAGGTGCTCAACGACGAAGGTGGCTTTTTCTGCATAGCCAAGTCCGAGTTCATTCCCCCAGAAAGAAACGAAAAAACAACTATCAAAAAGTTAACAAAAGAATAATCATTAAAAAACCTTAATATTATGTCAAACAAACAAGTAGTCACAACAAGTGGCGTTAGTACATTGGGCCTTTTGGGTATCGCATTCGTGGTGCTTAAGCTGTGCCACGTCATCAACTGGTCGTGGTGGCTTGTCACGCTGCCGTTCTGGGGAGGTTTGGCCCTCTTCCTGGCCATCATCCTGGTTGTTTTCCTCATAACCGCGCTGCTCTCGCTGAAGAGTTAGCCTAAATCAGTAAAATTATGAAGAAAGTATTATTCATTGTAGTGGCCCTGCTTGCCACAATGATAGTGACAGCACAGACAGTGTACCAGAACAGATGTATCTCCGTTAGTGTTAACGTCACCAACTACGGAACCGTCAGGGTTGTCAATCCAGTGGTTAGCTATGACACCGTTGGCGATGTTATCGACACCATCAGGGACGAGACACAGTGGCTGTTCTTCCCTATCGAGAAAGACAGCAATATTCGTTTCAACTGCTTTGTGGCTGAGGTGTTCGGGGACAGCAACTACGTAGATACACTTTTCGATATTTTCTATTTCTTCGATACCGTTGGTCATGATTCGCTGGCCCTGCACATTTATTTCTACGATTTGCGGTTTGGCCTGCCTGAAATTGACGGCAGCGACGTGTTCATGGTTTACCCGAACCCGACTGGTTCCATTGTCAATTTCAACAGGATTGCCAAAGTTCCAGTGTATGTGTTCAATATGAATGGAAAAATGGTCCTCAGCACAATCAACACTAACAGGATTGACATGACGGATTTTCCGAGTGGAATGTATTTTATCAGGACGAAGGGTTACGTCTGCCGTGTCCTGAAGTTATAATGAAGTATGAAAGAGTATATCACAGTTAGATGCAACGGCGAGACTGTCGTGTATAAAAGCGAAACTATCAAAAGGGTCAAGTTTGACGGTGAAGACAACATCAGCATAACATGGGCCACAGGTAACGAGTGCATAACGGACGACTATTTCCTCAATTCGAACGCCAAACAATTCTTTAAACGGCTAATGCGCGACCTCGGCGCCGATGAAGATACTAACAAAACCAAAGAAATATAAGATAAAATACGATAAAATGGACAATAACAACTCAAAACCAAAGTACCACTATGTGCAATGCTTTGTTTCATATGCCCCATATAACACTGGGAACAATTCCCAGGGTACGCCGAACACTTGGGAGGACGTCAAGAGGCGTGTGAACCAAGAAGGGTACGAAATATACCAGATGTGTTCTTTGCAGAACTACATAGTCTATTTGCTTAGAAAGGAAATAAACTACGGAGTTAAGGAAATACAGTAATGGGCATTCCAATAGTGTGATTGGTAACAACCAAATATGAGAATGGCACAAACTGTGTCAACTGCGTATGCAAAAGCGAGGAACAAGCAAGGAAAGAAAAGGAGATGCTTGAATGCAACAAAGAAATGGCGCAGAAACTGCTCAATACCAAGGTTTTGGCCATAGACATTCAGGACTGGGTGGTGCTTTAGAATCCGTGAAGTCTGTTATCGACATGGTCGAGCCGTTGAGCTGGATGCCAGTGAACGATGACAGGGCTTCGGATATCCTGCACTTGGATTTCCTCTCGTCGCCGCAGTACTTGGCAAACTGGCAGCCGTCGCAGTCGGTTTCACCCTCTTGGACGGTCAGGATGTACTTCCTGGTCTTCTTGGGTTCGCGGAGTTTCAGTTCCTCCCAGTCGCTGTTGACCAGCACATGGTACAGCGGGCTGTCCATGCTAGCGTAGTCAAGCTCGTTTTTATGGTTGATGAAATAAACCCCGTCAGCATCCCCGCATCGGTGACCCATCGGATTATTGCATTTGAACTGATTTGTGAATATATCGGTGATTTCGTTCCCCCTTGTGACGGAACCTCTGACATAGATTTTTCTACTGTTAATATCCCCCATCAAGAAACTAAGTTTACTAATAAATATTTTCAACTGTCAAAAAATTGTTGTATATTGTACATACACATTAAAAAAAATACCAATGAAATTTAAAAAATTCGATAAGTCTGAACGTTCAAAACTGAATTATTGGTTTTGGCATTGGTTGGCCTATAATATGGTAGCCATCAAACTGGGCCATTGGCGATTCCGATATCTTTTCCACGACATTGAGAAGCCGTGGCTCAGACTCCTGTTCAACGGGGATTACCGAAAGGTCCAGGAAATACACAGGAGGAACAGCAGGCACCACTTGGAGTATGCTGACCCGATAGGGAGGAACTGGATTGACATGGCGATTGACTGGGAGTGTAGCCATCTAACTAAGAACGCGCACCAGCTCACTGCATTGGAGGAAGCGGAAAGGAAGTACCGCAACGACGAGATGTCGCTTGGCGAGTACATGGCATTCATGGACGCCTGTAAGAAACTTGGATTGGAAAGTAAGTCGGAGGTGTGTGATGGATGACAGGTATTACTGGCGTATTGAAGCGTCATGTGGCAAGATTCCGAAAGTCAGATTGTGGCCTTTGTTCACTGATACAGAGGTACGAGAACTGACTGATTGTTATGGAGACCATACCAAGGTTTATGCTGATAGTGTCATAGACAGATGCTATGAGAAAGGGCTGACGCTTGCGAGCACAAACGGTACTCCAGACAATATGGTATACCATCTGGCCCGCAAACCGCAACCACCGCAGCCAATCATAATAGATGAAATGAAGGAGACATAATGGCCGATACATTCCAATATAGGACGGAGGCTGAATATAGGGCTCTCATGAGTTCTGACAGGATGAACCGTCTTGGTGAGGATGGATGGGAATTGGTGTCTGTGGTATTGGACGATGCCAATTACTATTATCACATATTCAAAAGAAAAGTCGTAAAAGACCCGAAAATAAAACAAATTAATTAACTTTTAAATCCTTAAAGCTATGTGGACCATAGTGTTCATCTGTGTCGCTGGGTTTGCTGGTTATAAAATCGGCAAGAATTCGAAATAACATCGCCAGCGCAGACAAAAACGTAAAAAGGGGCTGCTTCGGCAGCCCCGTTCTAAAAACCAATTCAAAATGAAACTAAAGGAAATAATCAAGAAATTTTTTAAACCGTATTTGGACCCAGACAGGCACAGGGTGTTCGTATGTGACAGTGTCGCCGAATTTCTCAGCGTTGTGCGGTCGACATCCGAACATGACAGGAAGAGTGTCTACATATACTTGGGAGAGGCCTCTGTGCTCGCTGGAATAGTCAGTTCCGAATGCGGGAGGGGCGAGAAGGATATCAACAGTCTTTCCCTGGTATATGCCGATACCGACATGAGTGTCGGCGACTGCATATACCTTGACGAGGCTTTTCTGGACCCTTGCGACGTCGCGGACCTGAAGCCCAGGAGCGGCAGATTTGACCTGTGTACAAGGATAAGGTTCGATAAGAACGGTGAGAAATCGGTGGAAATTAAAAAGGCTGTGATATGCCACAGCGGTGTGTATCTAACAACCAAATAATTTAAGACAATGAATTTAGAAAAACAGGAAGCATACAGGGAATCACTTAAAAAGATATACGGCAATTTTTCCGACGATGAGGATTCAATGTACGCGCTCATAGCCCTTGTGGCCAAGGAGCGCGACGAGCATGAGGAAAAAATCGCGATGATGGAAACCCACTACAATGAGCTGGCCAAGGAGTACAGGGACGCAATCGCCATGTGGAAGGCTCAAGCACAGTCGGCTTTGGAACTTCTGAAAGCCTACCACGGAGACGGTGCTTCCAAAGTCACGAAACAATTAACTGATTGATACTATGGATACATCGAATAACATAATAACTTCGCTGTATTCCGACAAGGGCCCTCTCACGAAACCCCAGTTCGTGGCCATCATGGAAATCATAAAGGACATGATGGGCAGGGATGATGCTTTTGCCACGGACATGACCGAAGCCTTTAACAAACACAACGGGTCGGCTGATTCATTCATGCCAATCACCGAATACAACAGCAAGACAGTGAACCTCCTCATACAATGGATTGTCAGTGTTATGGGTGACAATGACGGAAATACGGTGTCCGACAGTTGGATTGGGTATTACATATGGGAGAGGGACTGGGGTCGAGACAACAAGCCAGGGGACCCATGTGTACTTGACAGGGACGGAACCCCGATTCCGTTCGACACCATTGAGGATGTGTACGATTTGATTATTAATAATAAAACTAAAAAGGAATGAAACAGAGAATGTATTCGCTGGTATTGCGCCAGCTCACCCCGATACAGAAAGGTATACAGACGGCGCATGCCGTAGTGGACTATGCAAGAAAAGTGCAAAATGAAAGCGTCGGGGTTGATGTTGTTGTTGGTTACGCACAGTGGGCCGACACTGACAAAACACTCATAGTTCTCGATGCTGGCACATCACAGGACCTTGAGGAAGCAATAGATTTCCTCAAAAACAACAATATTGTACAAACTGTGTTCAGAGAGCCAGACCTCTATAATATGCCGACAGCCGTGTGTTTCCTCGCCGACGAGCGTGTGTGGGACACCGAGACCTACCCAGACTATGAGCATTACATAATGGACTGGCAGAAGCGTTGCGACGAGATGGATATCGTCAGGGACAAAGACGGCAATGACACTGGTGCCCGCTATCTCGTCGGCCACATCAAGCCAGGTGTCGGGGCTTGGATTGCTGATGTATTCGGAGGCGATGTAGACCCGAAACCTATCATCAACCTCAGGGAGTTTATTTTTTCAAAAAGACTTTCGCAGTAATGATTGAGCCTCTGATTAAATGGACTGGAAGCAAAAGGTCCCAGGCAAGTGAGATAATATCGCACTTTCCGAAGAAAATCGGCACCTACTACGAGCCTTTCTGCGGTGGGTGTTCGGTTGCGTTCATGTTGATGACCAAGAACCTGACAGACTTGATGGTCCACAGGTTCGTCCTCTCAGACGCCAACGAAAGCTTGGTCCAAATCCTCAACATTGTCAGGGAGAACCCAGATTCCCTGGTGGCCTACTACACAATGATGTGGGAAGCCCTGAAGAAGATAGATGGTATTGAGGGTAAGAAGGAGTTCTACGAGAAACTGAGGGACAAATACAACGAGGGCAAGGACCCTTACGACTTCATGGTCATCGACAGGCTGTGCTACAACGGTATGATACGATTCAACTCCAAGGGTGAGTTCAACTCCCCGTTTCACCTGAACAGGGACGGTATCAGGCCAGACAAGTTCGCCAAAATTGTCAAGCTGTGGCACGACTTGTTCGACACACACAGGAACAGGCTCGAGATAATGTGTCAGGACTATTCCTCAATACAACCGTCGGAGAACGACTTTGTGTATATGGACCCGCCATATGCCAATTCAAAAACCCTCTACAACGGAGGCTTCGACAGCGCCAGGTTTTTCGATTTCGTTCGCAACCAGAAATGCCAGTACGCCCTGAGCTACGACGGTATCAGCGGTGAGACTGACAGTACGGTCGACATTCCGAAAGACCTCTACACAACCCACCTGTACATAACTTCTGGAAACAGCTCATTCAAGAGAATCAAGAAGATAGACAGTGGGGCGATTGTAAAGGAAAGTTTGTATATAAAAAGTTTTGAATAATTGTAATAAATTAGACTGTTTGCCGTTATTGGTTCAATTATGATAACACTTGATTTTGACACTATAAGAAACAGAGGACTCCTTCTTTATGAGTTCATTAGGGGCAGCAAATGCCACGGTATCGACACCCCGCTGTCAGACACTGACATGGGCGGCGTGTATATGGCCCCAGCCGAGCAGCTTATCGGCCTCGGCCTGGACTATCAGGACCAGGTTTCCGACAAGAAACACGACACTGTTTGGCACGAGCTGAACAAATACATGAGCCTGCTCCTCAAGTCGAACCCGACAGTTATGGAGTCCCTCTTTGTCGACCCTGAGTTCGTGGTATACGAGCACCCGATTATCACGGAGATTAAGAAACATCGCGACGAGTTCGTCACCAAGGCCTGTTTCCCCAGCTTCTATGGATACGCCCAGACCCAGATTGAGAAGGCCCGTGGCCTCAACAAGAAAATTGTCAACCCGATAACAGAGCGCAAGACCCCGCTCGACTACTGTTACACCTACTACAAGCAGGGTTCGTCCTCAATCACCGAGTGGCTGGCCCACCGCAACCTCCGCCAGGAGTTCTGTGGCCTGGTGAACGTCAGCCATATGCGAGACAACTACAGTGTGTTCTACGACTGGGGTGCCCAGATGCAAGCCGACGGTATCACTGCCGACGACCTCATTGCATGGCTCGACCTCCCGCATGACGACCCTAAGCGTAGGATGGTCGGACTCATCATATACACATACGACCTCTACAAAGCCTGTGGGACTGATGAAAACGATAATTCAGATGCTTTTACGAATTACCTGAACCTTAGTTACGATAACAAACTTAGCAGCAATCTTCCAATTACCGTGATGCTCGAACAGTGGTTCAAGAAGTACAGCAAGCCTATCGGCTATCGCGGTATCCAGAAGGCCAACGGCAACGACATTCATTGTTCATCGGTTGCCAAGTTCGAGCCCCCTATCTGCTACATCAACTACAACCGCGACGGTTACAGCACCCACTGCAAGAAATATAAGGAATATGTCGATTGGGAGAAGAAAAGGAACCCCGTCAGGTATCAGTCCAACCTCAACAAGAACTACGATGCCAAAAACATGTGCGAGTGCTTCCGCCTCATCAATATGGGTATGGAGATTGCCCGTGGTGAGGGTGTCAAGGTGAACAGGCGCAACATCGACCGCGAGTTCCTGCTTGACATCAAGGCCCACAAGTTCGAGTATGACTACCTTATCAAGCTTGTGGAGGAGAAAAAGGCTGAGATGGACGCCGCCATGAAAACCTCTACACTGCCAGACAATATTGATGCCGACAAGGTTAATGACATTCTAATCGGCATCCGCCGCGAACAACTCGGTATAAAGTAATCCAAAAAAACGTAAAACAATGCCAAATAATAGACTTCACATGATAGTCCGAAAGGACGAGAACGGAATGCTTCACGCACACAACCGCGAAGACGGAACCCTCGACCTTTATCTCAGATTTAGGTCGGCACTCAAGAAACGGGACGAACTGGCCAAGGAAGACGCCAGTTCTGTCTATGAAGTGTCACCTGTCGAAATGAACCAAAACCTTTTCAACGAATGAACAAGAACGGATTGATAATATGCGGCTACCAGGGTGTTGGAAAGTCCACCTTGTGCAGGAACGGAGAGTCCGTTACTGACCACTCAGAGGTCAGATGTATCGACCTTGAGAGCGGCAACTTCTGGTATGACGGGAAGCGCCCGTATGACTGGTTCAGGTACTATGCCAATTTTGCCAAACACCTGGCCGCCCAGGGATATATCGTGTTCACATCTTCTCATAGCGTGTTCAGGGACTGGATGTGTGAGCAGGGCATAGGATTTATGACTATCTCGCCATCAATTGACCTGAAAGACGAATGGATTGCTAAGCTCGAAGCAAGGTACAATACCACCCAGCTGGAAAAGGACTATAAGGCCCTTATGAACGCCAAGGAAATGTACGAGGAGAATGTCAAGGACTTGCAGAGGGAGGACTACCACTACATTATCTGCGACATTAACTACCGTATGTCAGATGTCGTCAAGGAGATAGTCGAATTCATGGTTCCGTCGTTAGAGTATAACTCAGAATTCAAATACAGTGACAAATAAAGTTAATCACATGGACCACACTAAACAAATAGAGACACTTAAAAACATCAAGACCGCAGCAAAGTTTGTCAGGATAGCTAAGACAATGTTCGAGAATGTCAGGGACGGTATCTCCGAAGACAACGGCAGGTCTGCGACATTGGGCAGGATTGACGGCTACATAGCAAGCCTTTCCGCCATATCCAACACCGTAGACACGGCGGTGGCAGAGAAGTTCAAGACCGAACAGTTCATGCCTGGGTGTCAGTTCGAGCTCAACTTTGGCGAATAAAAAAATTTCCGAGATTGTAATAAAATTCTATCAATACCGTTATAGGGCAGCAATGGAAAACGAAAACGAGCAATACAAATCGAAAATAAGGCCGTTTTGGCTCAATATAGCCAAATGGTTCAAGGATAGGACTTCTAAAGAAGTCAATATCATAACGGCCTATGACGCCTACGTGAAGGCGACATATATAGAAAACACCAACCTTGAGGGCCAAATCAAGTACCATCAGAGCAGGATTAATGCCTCGATAAGGGACAAAATCAACAACAACCACGACAGATACAACTTCTCGTACCGTTGTGTGTATTCGTTTCCTGACAATATGGCACCGTATATCAGCAGAATACTGGAACCCTTTATCAACAAGGGGTATCAGGTCATAAACATCTCGGAGCGAATTGCCGAACTAAAAGAAGATAATGTATATATTATAAGCTGGTATAGAGAAAAACTTTAACAGATATGGAAAAAAAATACGAAACCCGACAGGTCGGATGCGATGTGAAAATATCAGTTCCGACAGACGAACCAGAAGTGCTGAAGATTCCAGTGTACCGTTCCAAGACGGACGGAACTATGTATCCGATTTCGCAGGTCAAGACCATAGAGTACCTGAAAGGTTCGGAGTTATATGTTCTTAACTGGGACGGAGCCACAGCCAAGCTCACAAAGTCAGCGTTTGAAAGCCAAATCAGACCTTATATCGAAATAGTAAACAAATAACATTCAAAAAATGGAAGAGAATAACGCGACATCCCTTGCCACCCTCAACGGTAGCGTTGATTACGAGACTTTTATCGCCAACCTCACGCCAGACCAGAAACAGGCCTATCTTGCCATGGCGGATTCTGTCACCATAGATGACAAAACCAGCTTGCAGGTATATGGGAGTGAGATTAACGGCACTATTTCACAGGCTTCAGAGAACCTTCTGTCGACCGTACGTTCCAGCAACAGCGACGAGATTGTTGCGTATGTGAACGACACGCTGGCCCAGTTGAACATGATTGACATCGACGACCTAGACCCCAACAACAAGTTCCGAAACTTCATGCGCCAGGTCCCCTTGCTGAAGTCGTTTGTCCGCACGGCGGAGACTGTGATGGCCAAGTACGATACCATCCAGGAGAATGTCGACAAAATCACCAAGAAAATCGACGGAGCCAAGGTGACTGCAAAGAAAGACAACACAACCCTTGAGGCGATGATGAAGAACAACAACATCAGCATCGCCCGTATCAAGGAGCTTATTGTTGCACTGAAACTGAAAAAAGAACAATACGAAGCCATGCTTGCCGAGCTGGAGGCCAGCGGCAACGCCAACTCCTGGGATATCCAGAATTATAGCAACTTCATCAATGCAATAGGAAAGAAAATCGCCGACCTCCAGATGACCGAGCGTATCCTTTCCAATAACCAGTATCAGATAATGGCCGCACAGTCGAACAACGACGCGATAATCGACAAGTGCGAGAACATCATCACCCACGTAATGCCAGTTTGGCAGAACAACCTGTCGCTTGCCATCATCATCAACAAGCAGAAGGCTTCAATCGAGGCCACACAGAAAATTTCAGAGGCAACCAACAAGATGATGAAGGCCACGGCCAAGAACGTCCGCACCAACTCCGAGGAGGCCGCCCGCGCAAGCGAGGAGACCGTTGTCAAACTCGAAACCCTCAAGGAGACCAACGCGGAGCTTATCGCCATGCTTCGCGAGGTGCGCAAAATCCATAGTGAGGGCACCCATAAGCGCAAGGAGTTGGAGAAGTCCCTCGTGGATATGAACGCACAGGTGACCAAGGAAATCAAGGCCATCGAGTCCAAATAACGATGTATGATTAGTATCTAACTCACCGTTCCCATTGAGCAAGATAAAATCTATGGAAGACAACAAACCCACTATACTGCAAAAATTCTCTTCCTTCCTCGGCCTGGGCAGACGTAAAAAAACTGCCCAGGAAGAGGACCTTATCCAGGAAGTACAGGAAGCCCAGGAAACTGCGATGGAGGCTATCAAGGCTGTCACCAAGAAGGAGAAGACGAGGGAGAGACGTGAGCAGGCTATCTACTGTGCTAAGTACAAGGCAAAACACGAAGCCAAGCGAAAGCTGAAGAAACGTTTCAAGATAGGCAAGCACTATATCCTCCGCATCAAGGCAAAGGACGGCTCAAGGGAATGTATAATGGGGTTCGAGTGCAAGAAGTTCATATACACTATGAACGAAATGCCGATGAACATTGTCATCATGAAACAGCTATACGGGGAGGACGGAAATAAGTATACCCTTGACCGCCACGAGTGCCGCAAGTTCCACGTCAAGTACGAGCCAGGCCTTGAGGTATGGCCTATGGAAGTGAACTGGATACCAGAAAAACAACAAAAAGATAAGAAAAAAACAGAAAGTGTGTAATAAAATTGGAAAATTTCCGTTATATTTTTGAAAGTTCGAAAAAAAGTTGTATATTTGCAATATGGACAAGAAATTTATAACACTACATAACGCACCTGACAACACAGCAATTATCATTAACAGTGAAGTTATCTTGGTGGCAACAAGAAGTGTGGTTGGCAGCAGCACAGTACTGGTCACAATCGGCAATGCTGCAATACCCGACAAACATACATATTTTGTCAACGAGAGTGTGGAACGTGTGAAAACCGCGTTGTCCGAGGCTGGAGTCCAGACGGTGCTTGTGCACGGACACAACAGCAACGAGGAGATTCTCATCACAGTGGACAGTATCTTTTCGATTACCGAGACAAAGAAAGTATCTAACGGCAAAAAGACCACTGGCTCGAGAATAGCATTGCGTTACGATTTCGTGAACACTATCGAATGCAACGAAACCCACGCTAAGATAACAAGCCAGCTCTGACGGCTGGCTATGCAGAGAGTTCTTTGACATAATGTGTTTGGAATGGATTGTTCCTAAACCCTAAAGGTTGGAAAACACGCAAGGTTGGCATATCCGCAGAAAGTCAGCCTATGACTGTGAGTTGCCGACCCTGTATTTGTCCTCATACTGGCGTATAATTTGCCAGTGAGGGTCAAGCGGGTGAAACGTAAAGCTTGCAGTAGGATTGGTAGTAGGCGGATGTAGCACCGAACGTGGCAGTACAATGGGAACGATTAAATAGGAAACTGTCTTGAGCCTTGGCTTGTAGCTGACAGAGTTGGAGTGAATGGAACGCGAAAGGAAGCGAGTAGACACTACCACACCCCCCTTTCAATGGGGAAAGTCCCTGTAGTTATCAGTAGAGGAAAACGCTATGAGTAGGCGGACGCATTCAGCGGGCTCGTTGTGCCGTGGCCTGAATGAGCGGCATGGTGAACTGGTTGCCTTATATACGCTTACTGTATCGAACATTATTATAATTAACAGTAATTTTAAAGTATTTTTGCGCTAAACGGGCATCCAGGGAGCTATAGAACGGCTGGATGAAGAAGCAGAAAAGAACCGCCAGTAGACTACGTTCTGGAAGGCTGAAAGTGGAATGGAGCGGGAAAGGAGCAAAGATAATGAAGGCTATGGGTTACTTACACGACAAGGACAGGATTTTCGCCAACCGTTTATTATTCATTCCAGACACATTTTTTTATTTGTCAGAGAATTGTTGTATATTTACAAAGGGAATAATAATACTAAAACACAATAGAATGAAAAGAACTATGTCAATCATGGGCCGCCTCGGAGCCGACCCACAGATGAAGGAGACTGCAAACGGTACTCCCTATTTACAGTTCAGGTTCGCCAACAATGCTTTCGGAGACCCTGAAGGCTCAACCGCTTGGTTCACAGCCACTGTA
>Ga0247609_10005788_pt1 | contig 12045 bp, 11 predicted proteins | sample 172DNAGHGlowgp2_FD_193487 | JGI IMG/M metagenome (GOLD analysis project Ga0247609, IMG submission 193487) | Sheep rumen microbial communities from Palmerston North, Manawatu-Wanganui, New Zealand - 1728 DNA GHGlow gp2 | ecosystem: Host-associated > Mammals > Digestive system > Stomach > Rumen ... | reverse complement strand
TTGATATTTTCTCCACATTTGTTCAATAGCATCCAGGTAATAATCTTCATCTAATGACTTTAATTCACTAATTCTTGTCATTAAAAACATTACTAAATCATAATCGCCCATTACCTCATGTTTTCCATCATATATAACTTCTGCTTTACCTGTCTTCTTATACTTTTCATCTAAAGCTTCCCAAACTCTAAACTTCTTATCCCAAAGTAATGAACCAACAAAGTTAACATATGTTTTAACATAATCCAATGTTTCTACCATAGCTGGAATCTGATACTTTCCAGTAGCATCTTTTCCATTTAGAGATTCCATAAGATAATGCATCTTTAATAACTCTACACGATGTGCTCCATTAAAACTTACAAAATACTTATCTTGAATTTTATATAGTTTAACAGGTTCATCTCTAAAACTTCTTTCAAGTTCATTCATTACTGTTCCAGATGAATATGCAAGCATTCCATTAGCTCTACTATGATAAGTATCGCCAATTGGATCAAACATCTTACTAAAATTATCAACTATACTTTTACCATCTAATAGATGTTCTTTTAAACCAACTATATCCTTAACATCTACTACCTCAGATGCATAATCTCCATAAACAGCAAATGAACCAATTCCATCATTGTATTCTTCATAGCATTCCCAATTCTCTAAACCAGCTTGGTTCATAAAATCTTGGGCACTAATACCATTTCTCTTTAAGAATTCATCTAAGTTCATTATAAAACCTCCTATATAAATTCATTTATTAAATCTTGATCGTAATATACTTCAATTCCCCCAGGGATAACTTCAATATCAAATTCTTTTGCTGTTAACTCTTCCCCATCCATATTGCAAGTAATCTCTTTAGGACTTTTAATTACTAGTTTATTGGTACTAACTTTTTTCAGTTTCTTAGACGTTTCATGTTTTCCTTCATTCATTCCAAGTATCAATCGAGCCATATTAATCTTAGCCATCTTTTCAACCATATAAACATCTACTTTACCATCTACTAAAGAACTATTAGTTCCCACTCTATAACCGCCACCATAATATTTACCATTGCATACTGCAACTGTTGTGTAACGATTATGATAAATATTATCATCTATTTCAATTTCTAATTCACGAGCTTTATACTTAAAAAAGTGAAATAGAATTCCAGCATTATATCGTTGACTCTTTGGAATTATTTTACTATGAATAATATCACTTTCATTAGCAATATCAGCATCAATACCAAAACAAGTAATATTAATAAAGTATTTATCATTTATTCTAACTAAATCAACTTTATTAACACCTGTTTCTAATTCTTCTTTATTTGTTTTATAAAAATCATTTCCAGTACCTAATGGAATAAATCCTAAAATATTCTTAGTATTAGCTATTCCATTAACTACTCTATTAATAATGCCATCTCCGCCCATAGCCATAACAACACATTCTTGATCACGATATTTCTTTAAGATATCTTCTGTAGACAATTCCAAAGAATTCGTTTCAATAACATATTCTAGTTTTCTCTTTTTACAAACATCATCAACTTTTTTTATCATTTCTAATGTTTTATCTTTTAAACTAAAACTATTTACTAAGAATACATACTTCATACCATCATCTCACTAAAATTATAACATAAAAAAAGACGTAAAACGCCTTTTTTACCAAGATTTAATTAAATCATCTATTTTTTCTTTAGTTAAACCATTCTTAAGTAATCTATTGAACACCTCTTCTTTAACCTTTTCCTTATAACTACTTAAGAACCTACCATCTCTATCATAAGCTTTAGTCATCTTACTGTATTCTTCAATAGAATCTAAATACCAATTCTTAGTTTCTTCGATTGGATCTACATCTAAATCATTTTTAACCTTTATAGTAGCAATTCCACTCTTAGAATAATCTTTTGGTAAACCACTAAATGTTAATGGTAATTCACCCTCATAAGCATCTCTAAATGCTTCATGACTTTGGTCATAACGATGGTATTTTTGAAAATTAGCTAAAACACTAACGCGATCACATAATCTAGTACCATTTTCTTTTTCTTTTTCTACACAAGGTACCAAGAATACCTTACGAACATGAATACCAGGAATATAATCGACATTAACTTGTCCACCATCTTCTCTACCTACAACTACACTAGTATTAACTGGTATTTCAACTTCAATATCAACATCAAACACTTCACCAGATTGTGCTTTAAAAAAATTTTGTTTAATTTCTTTTCTAATCTTATTTTCTAAACGTACACAATTCTTTTCCTTATCGAAAATATAATCTGTAGTTTTACCATTAATGAATCTACAGCAGCTTCTAAATACTCTATTAGCTAATTGCATTGGATTAGCTGGATTATATACAACAAATAAAGGATAATCAACAACAATCTTACCATCTCTAATTGTCGTAGCCAATAAATCCAAAGTACTCATAGTACTTGCTAAATAGATTATTCTATCTTCTTTAAGAATTAATAATGGATCAATTTCTTGTTGACCATATTTATTAATAATGCTCTTTAATTCTTCTAAGTTATAAGCTGTTAGAGGTATGTTATATAAGTTTCCTAAATACTCAGTTAGAATCGCAATCATATCATGACCTAGATTATAATCAAAATACTCTAAGAAATAATAATTAATACCATTAATATCCATTCTAATCATCTTAGTTGGTCTAATATCATGAACTAAACCATCCATTGAAGCTACCTGGGAATTATAAGGATATTGCATTTTTATCTTGCTCATCTAACCACCTCTATTCTTAACTATTATTATATTACATTTTAATAAAAAAAAGAATAGATAATTAATTATCTATTCCTTCATATTTTTCTACAGACATAATTCTTCTAAAATTATTAGGATCATTCATTATATTTTTAGTAATTACCATCATACCTTCAACACCGTCTTGATCAGCTTTCTCTTTAGCTGCTCGTAGAGCTGGATCAGTTACAGCTTGAGATTTAATAAATTCATAGTATTCTGTCATCTTTGCATATTTATTAAAATACTCAGCACATCTCATATCAGGATAATTCCATGGCTTTTGGAACATATTATAATGAATTAAATGTAAATCTTCATCCTTATAATCAGCATCTACATTTGGCATAAAATCCCAATACTTTGAAAAATGTGTAATTCTATTCTTGCATAAAGCATTTAAATAATCTTGATCTGGAGCTACCGTATCAAAATTATACTTAGTTAATAAATACAAGAATTTTTCTTCTATTTTAGATTCTCTTAATCCTTTAGTGTTCATAACTAAAACACCTGAATTAATATAATCTTCCCATTTATCAACACCTACAGCATCAACTACATAATCCTTAAATTGATCTACTAAACGAACAACACCATCTGTTGTACCAGCTAATAAATCATCGCCCATCTCAATATTATACAAATCTGCAACATCATCAACAATTGCAATGTCAGCATCTAAATAAAGAACTTTGTCATATTCCTTAAATAGATTTGGAATAAAGATACGATAATAAATTGATAAAGAATAATAATCTCTTAATCTACTTTCTAATTCTTTTTCAATCTTTTCTATTTGTTTAGATACATTTCTAAAAATTATCTTATATCCATCTTTTGCTAATCCTAAGATTTTCTTTTTATTCTCTTCCGAAATATCTGTATTTAATACATTGATTTCATAATCATGTTTTTCTGTATTACCATTCTCTGTTAAAGATTTAATTGCTACTGCTAAATATGGAGCATAAGCATCATCACAAGAAAAAAATACAGGTATTAATTGTTTGTTCATTAAAATGTCTCCGTTCTATATATAAATAAAAATAAATAACTATTTTCAAAAACTTCTACTCTCTTTATCACCAACTTACTATTTGATTATACCACACTTTAATTGGTGACCTAGTTTTTTTTATCAAAAATAATATAATTAAGATCTTCTATAGCTTTATCCATATTAAATATTCCATTACCAACAGGATAATAAACTGCATAGAAAACATACTCTTTCTTATTAATTTTCTTCTTAAACTCTCTCTTCCTTACTTCACTAACACTTATTTTTTCATCAAGAACAATTGAACTAACTTGATTACCAAATAAGACTATCTTTTTAGGATTAACTATTTCAATTTCTTTTTTTAACAGTTTTAAATACTTTAAATAAACAGAATCATTCAAAGGTCGAGCATCCTCTTGAGTACACTTCCCTAGATTAGTAATAAAATAATTATGTTTAATAACATTTTCATACACTTCTAAAGCAAATTCTTCTGTCCACTCGCTTGCTTTAATACTTTGAATCTTAAAAAAAACATTTTGATCAAGCAAATGAATTTTATAAAACAATTTCCAAATATTCTTAGTTCCTACCCAAGGTGCTTTAATACCATTCCATTCTTTAGAAGAGGCAATATTCTTACCAGTAGGATTCATAAAAACAAACATCACATTAGGATTTTTACTTTGACCACCAAAAAAGATGGAATCTAAATTCTTACTTCCATACTTATTTTGTAATCTATTATATTCTTTTTTCAAGTCTTCTAGTTCCATAAATATACTCTTCTTTTGCTATACTTTCTATCAAGTTCATATCTGCATTATATACTTGCCAATTATAATCCTTAGCATATTGTAAGATTTTCAATATTCTTAGCAGAGAATGCCTTGATTTTTTTATCCAAGAAAAAGGTAAAGCAATCCCCACTATTTTATCTAAAGGAATTTCATCTCTAACATGCCATTCGTCAATAAACTGAGACACTCTATCTTTATTATGATCAAAACTATAGGGTTTTTCAACTCTAACAGCGTGAATGGCTTCTATATTTCCATCAATAATAAAACAAGGCATATTAAAAATCCAGCCATAGAAAGAAGATTCTAAACTCGCATTATAACCTGGTAATTCTTGATAGCACCATTTAGCAACACTAATGTAATCATCGCCATTAAATAAAGTATAATAATCTTCATTACGTTTATTCTTACTTTTTATGCCACCAGACTCAATGATTTGTAGCATTACATTTAATGCTTCTTCGCCTTCACCTGTTCCATGAAAAAAATAATCCATAAACCCCACCGAGACTTATTCTAACACAAAAAAAGAAATATTATCTATATTTCTTTTTTCTTATTATTTTAAATACTTCCATAACTATAATAATTGGCAACGCCATTAAGAATAATAATAGCATATGATAAGCACTAATTGGTTCTGTCTTAAGTATATGACTTAAGAATGGAACATTCATAATAATTAATTGTAGACCAATTGATCCAAATATAGCTACCAAAACAAATGGATTACTAAATGGATTTGTTTTAAATATTGATTTCTTTTCTGAACGGCAGTTAAATACATGGATATTTTGCATGAATACCATCAATGCCATTATGTAACCTCTAGCTACATTAACATCCATATGAACTTTTTTAAGTAAGAATACCCATACGCCAAAGACAACAGCACCCATAAATAATCCTGATATTAATATTTCACTACTTAATAATCTATCAAATACTGATTCTTTAGGATCTCTAGGTTTTTCTTCCATCACATCATGTTCTTCTTTTTCAAAAGATAACGCTAAATCTTGTAAACCATCAGTTACTAAATTCAACCATAATAATTGAACAGCTACTAAAGGTAATGGTAAATTAGTCATTATAGCTAATATGAAGAACAATACCTCACAAAGACCGCATGATATCAACATATATATTACTTTTCTAATATTAGCATAAGCATTACGACCTTCTTCTACTCCAGAAACAATACTCATAAAATTATTATCAATAATAATCATGTTACTTGTTTCCTTAGCGACATCAGATCCACCACCCATAGCAACACCAATATTAGCACTTTTAATCGCTGGTGAGTCATTAACACCATCACCAGTAACGGCAACAAATTCTCCATTGCGTTTTAAAGCATTAACAATTTCTAATTTTTGCAAAGGTGTTACTCTTGTATATACTGTCTTTGTTTTAACAAACTCGTCGAAAGATACTTCTCCTTTAGCTAATTCTTCTTCAATTAAACTACCATTAGCTACTTCATCATAACTTTTAGCAATTCCTAAATCTTTAGCAATTGAATAAGCAGTTAAAGGATGGTCTCCTGTTACCATTAAAACCTTAATACCAGCTCTTTTACATTCTTTGATGCTTTCTTTAGCTTCTTCTCTAATTGGATCAATAAATGCAACTAAACCTAAGAATACTAATTTAGGAATATCTTTTTTATCATAGAAATCCTTACTCTTAAAATTATTTACTTTATTCTTAGCAACAGCGATAATACGATAACCATTACCAGCCAACTCTTCGTTTTGTTTAGCAATCTTCTCTTTATTAATCTTAACTATCTTATTGCCATCATACATTTCATCACAAAACTCAAATAAAGTATCAACAGCACCTTTAACAGTTACATAAGTTTCTTCATTATTTTTATAGAAAACGGCAGAATACTTATTTTCAGATTCATAAGGTATACCACCAATAATCTCATTTTCATCATAATCAACATCAGCTTTTCTTGCTAATGTTAAGAAAGCTATATCAATACTATCTCCATAACTAGTCCAAATATCATCTACACATTCAATACCAGCCTCATTATTTAAAAGACCCATTTGTGCTATTTCTAAAACACGTTCACGATACTCTTTACTTCCACTAATATCGCCATCATCATAATAACCAGTACCACTTACTTTATAAACTTCTCCATTAGGTAATAATACCTCTTTGGCTGTTTGTTCATTTACTGTTAGCGTTCCAGTCTTATCACTAGCTATAACAGTACAACTACCTAATGATTCAACTGCATTTAACTTCTTAACAATAACATTTCTCTTACTCATACGAGAAGATCCAATTGTTAATGCAAGTGTTAAAGCTAAAGGCAATCCCTCAGGCATAGCAGATACTGCTAAACTAACAACTGACATAAATACTTCTTCAAGTTTAAATCCTTTAATAGTTAACAAAATAACTAAAACAATAGAAACAACTATGATTAAAACACTAATTTGTTTAGTAAACTTGTTCATTCTAATAGTTAAAGGTGAAGGTGTATCTTCTGCTTCATTAACTTTTTCTGCTATCTTACCTATTTCAGTATTAGCTCCTGTATTAGTTACTACACAAGTACCCCTACCAGTAATAACACTAGTACCAGCATAAACCATATTTTTGCTATCACTAATTGCTTTTACTTCGCTAGATATAGAAGCATTCTTCGTACTTTCTATAGATTCTCCAGTTAACACTGCTTCATCTATACACAAATTACTACTAGATATCAACCTAGCATCAGCAGAAACCTTACATCCAGAACTAAGTAGAACAATATCACCAGGTACTAAATTACTAGCATCGATTTGTTTCTCTTTTCCATCTCTAATAACATCTACTTGTACCCTAATCATATTAGCTAAAGCTTCAGCACTTTTATTAGCTTTCCACTCTTGAACAGTACCCATTATAGCATCTACTAATATTATAAATACTATCGCTATTGCATCAGTAAACTCTCTAATAGCAATTGATAGTACTGCTGCCGCAATCATAATACCTGTAATGGCATTACAGAATTGCATAAAAAAAATCTTTACTATGCTATCCTTTTCTTTCTTAGGTAACTCATTAGGTCCATATTTACTTAAGCGTTCTTTAACTTCTTTATTAGTTAAACCTTCTTTTCTAGTCCCTAATGCTTCGTACAGTTCCCTTTCATTCATTTGTTGATAATCTTTCATTTATTCCTCCTAAAATACCCTTATATTATACCACAAAAAGCCCCTTTTTTAAAGGGGGCTTCTTACATATATCTCTTAAGTAAATAACCATATTTTTCCATAAATATCCTAACTACATCATCAACCAATTCATCTAGTTGTTTCTCCTCAAATATTTCTAAATTTTCCATCTTTAATCTACTATATACTTTTTCTAATCGATTAAACACATCATATACTTTAGAAATATCTAACTCCTCTACATGAGCATTAAATCCTTTTTTTAAAATATAATTTCTTAAACTTTTAACATCTAAATCAATTTTATATTTCTTAATAAAATACCAATTACTTCTACCATACTCTTTATATAAACCTTTCTTACTAAGCTTACTAAAGAAAGATCTAGCTTTAATAATCTTACCTGTTTTATTTATCTTAACATAATAAAAATTATCTTTTTCAGTTACTTTAGCATAATTCTTATCTAAAAAAGTTATTACCTTTGGTAAAAAGAATCTAAAGTAATAATAATCAGTACATAAATGAAAGAAATAAGCTAAGGTTTCTATATGCTTTTTTATTTCCTTCTCATACTTTTCTAAAAAAACATCACAATTAGGAAACTCTAATATTTTATTAGTCTTTCTTCTAAAATGAGTAATTCTCTTACTTCTTTGAATATTCTTTTTATTAGTGTATTCATCTAAAGAATAATCAATATCTACTTGTTTAATGTCAGGAATCATATTTCCAATAATAAACTTCTTTTTTTGTTCACTAGTTAATTTAAGTTGATCCATTAATTTAATTGCACAAGCTGTATGTCCAATATAAGATGGCATAATATCACTCCTTAAATAAAGATAACTTAATCAACGATTAAGCTATCTACTGTTTTTCCATTATACCACATTTATTTTTTATATTCTTTATTAATCCAAGCCATTATTAATTCAACGACATAATTAACTTGATTATCTGAAAGCTCTACACCTTTCTTAATATGATGCCATTTTTCTAAACATCCCCTACAACAAGTAGCAGTAGCATGCCTAGCTATAAAAACTGGATGCCCTTTCATAGGTGTTTGTTTACCATCGTTAGGAATAATAGCTGGTTTTAAATTTTTATTAACAAAATCATAAGCATGTTCTTTTACTTTTTCTAAACCTTTATCATCTATATAGGAAATCATATATTTACGCAAATGAAAAGAAGATCTAAAAGTTGATTTAGATAATTCATCTAACTTACTTTCAATAATCTTCTTTCCCTTATCTGTCATTATGATTCCTCTTCTTGAGTTTCCTCGTTAATATTTAATTCTATATCTTGATATGACATTTTAATTTGATATGTTTGATCAGCATATTCATCAGCTTTTTTATTTTCAACAACTTCAAATTTATCCAATTTAACTACTGCATCAACATGTTCAATAGTTTTATCTAAAATATATAATGTATTATCTGTTGTTACTATATAGTATTTTTCAAAACTTTTAGCATCAAAATATATTAAAGCTTTAACTTCTAAGTTTTTCTTAGTTTTCTTATCTTTAACTTTTACGCCCTTTTCTCTATAACCAACAGTTAAATCATTATAGAAATTAAGGTATTCTTCAAATGAAGACTCAGTATCTCTACCATAACAAGTAGGATGTTGGTAAGTTACTTCTTTTGACATTTCTTTAATACTTATAGCGCCTGTTTCATAATTACGTTCAACAATTTTAATCCCAGAAGGAGTTTCTATAATAAAATCACTTGCAGGTTCACATTCTCCTGTTGCATTAGTGACTCTAACACCAACTTTTGTAACTTTTTCTTTATATTTTTCTTCATATTTGATAATTGCGTATTCAGCATCACCATTATCATTTTCGTACTTATAATATAAAGTTCCATCTTCTGAAAGAATTAAAGCATCAGATGAAAAATCAGAGAATTCAGTAGCTTCATATCCCTTAATCATTCTTCCTTTGATATTCATAGAACGAGATTCTTTAATCCAATCATAATCTTGAACTTCACTATAGAATTTAACATCTATATAATCAGCATATAAGCCTTTTGTTTTTAAGAATTCTTGTTCTTTCTTTAAAGTTTCTTTCGTTTCATTTTCTTTCTTTTCTGGATCTTCTTTATTTAACAAAGCCCCAACTACAACTACACCAATAATTAGAATTATTAGACCAATAATTATTGGAATTAATTTCTTTTTCATTTTCTCTCTCCTCTTTTTATTTTATAAAATAGTTGCGTTCTTAAAATCACCTACTCTTAACATCATTTTTTACGTCATTAAATTCCAAGTTGATGTCTTTATATATTAATTTAATATTACTATCTAAATCACGTTCTATTTTAACATCATCTAATGTTGCAATAGCTTTTAAATATTGATCGGGTTCTGTAGCTATATATAAAGTATTATCCGTTGTAACAATATAGTATTTTTCCGTTTCACCAACTACTATATATATTACCATTTTAACATCTAATTCTTTATTTGTAACCTTATCTTTTATATATGTTTTTCCGTATCCAATACGTCCACTGCTTGTAACAAACAAATAACTATTATTAAACTTAACATTTAAACCATAACATACTGGCATTTCATATTTGTCATTAGCAACAATCGCTTTGCTAATTGTAATATTTCCTTCACTATTAGTAAGTTCATGAACTCCATCTGGATACTCAACTACTACTCTAGAAACTCCTGTACAATTATCAACTCCACCAATCGTAGGATAAAAAAGCCCTATTCTAGATATCTTCTTATTTGTTTTAACTAAAGCATAACCATTAGAACTTTTATAATATAAATCTCCTTCAGTACTTAAAACATAAGTGTCTACATTATCATCATCTTCTAAAACATAACCTTTAAATACATTTCCTTTAATATTAACACTCTTGCTTTTTGTTACCCAATCTATATCTAAAGGTTTCTTTTTAAATTCAGAAACTTCTAAATATTCAACATGCATATGTTGAACATCTAAAAAATGTTGCTCTTGAATTAAAAGATTCTTAATTTCTGTATCACTATACTTAACTTTATACTTATCACTATGCTTACCATTAAAAACATAAACTGCTATTAAAATTAAAACAAGTAAAAATACTACAAACAACAAAATCCTTTTAGTTGATTTTTTCATAAAGTATTACATTTCTTTCTTCCATAAACCATGAAGATTACAATATGCATAAACTATCATACCTTCTTCATAATCAAATAAAGCTTCAGGTTTATCTCCAGGATTATAAAAATACTTAACAATACTATCTTTATACTCTGCAGCAATCCAAGGAATATAATGTTCTTCAGTCATTGGATGTTCTACTTCACCTACTTTAACATATAAATGATCTCCTTGTATTTCACAAAAAGGTACATGCTTTTCTACTGCAGCATCTACACTACCAGGAACTAATTCTCTCATTAACTCTCCGCAGCAAGTTAATGAATCACACTTTTCTTCTAATACTTCAACTAGTTCCCCACATTTCATACATTTAAATACTTTCATATTATCACTCCTAATCTAATTTTATCATAAATAAAAAGATACTAGTATATTATTTAGTATCTTTTTTTATTTCAATTGGATTAACATGAATAACAGTTAAATAGATTTCTTCAACTCTCTTATGAATATCTTTCTCTAATCTATCAGCTATTTCATGACTTTCAAATGTGCTTAAATTACCATCAACAAATATTGAAAAATTAACCATATATTTATAACCTACCGGTGTTGCATTAAAATGATTAACTTTAACTATCTCTGGATATTCACCTATTATTGCCATTACTTCGTCTTTCGTCTCTGATGAAATCGTCTTATCCATTAAGACATCATAGCTCTCAATAAATATCATAATTCCAGTATAAACAATCCACATTGCGATTATCATACCAACAATAGCATCTACATATTTAATACCAAAATATGACATTATTACTGATAACAATGTTAGCAAAGTAACAAACACATCATTACGATGATCTTTACTATTAGCTTCAACTAATAAATTATGATGCTTCTTACCAACTTTACTAGTATAAAAATATAAGAATAGCTTTGTAATAATCGTTACAACACAAACAACTATTAACCACAAACTATAGTGATATTCTTGACCATTTATTATTAAAACTACTGAATCAGATAAAATCTTAATACCTAATAACATCATTGTAATGCTAATTAACATCGCATAAATGTATTCCGCTTTACCATGTCCCATATTATGATCTTCATCAGCTTT
>Ga0247609_10005787_pt1 | contig 12045 bp, 9 predicted proteins | sample 172DNAGHGlowgp2_FD_193487 | JGI IMG/M metagenome (GOLD analysis project Ga0247609, IMG submission 193487) | Sheep rumen microbial communities from Palmerston North, Manawatu-Wanganui, New Zealand - 1728 DNA GHGlow gp2 | ecosystem: Host-associated > Mammals > Digestive system > Stomach > Rumen ... | reverse complement strand
CGCCAAGAAGGACGTCGAATTCGCCGGCTACACCTGGTAATCTGACGCATTGCGAAATGAAGAAGGACAGCCCCCGCGGCTGTCCTTTTTTGTGTGAAAGCCTTGCAATTCAAAAAATATTCGTATCTTTGCAGTCCGCCGCCCGTGGCGGAAGTTTCGCCAAATGGCTCCCGGAGAGGTGGGTGAGTGGCTGAAACCACCGGTTTGCTAAACCGACGTACGGGTCATTCCGTACCACGAGTTCGAATCTCGTCCTCTCCGCCGAAATCCCTTACAGAGCGTTCTGTGAGGGATTTTTCGTAAATAGTGGCCCCAAAAATGTCCCATTTTTGCCGAAAATGTATCAAAAAAAGTTGCTCGCAGGCGGGCAACTTTCGGTGAAGGATATCAAGGTGGAAGGACTCCGATTATTTCAAATTATCCACACCAAAGATAAAGACAAACCAAACCAAAGGCAAAAACCCACACCTAAGACACTAACCCTAAGAACTACCCAAAAGAATTATTTGATAACTGTCAATATGGCCATTCTTCGAGAAGTGAAGGTTTCTTTTTAACTTTGTATATCAACTCATTGGCACTATCAAGATGAACCCCAACACAGACTTCGAACTTTTCACCCAAAGAATTTATCAAAAGCTTGTGGATTGTGATGTCCTTAAGCCAACAACGGTGCAGCATAACGTAAAGCTGAAAGGAAAGTCAGGATGCGAGCATCAGATTGATGTGTATTGGGAGTATGAGATTGCTGGCAACATGCATCGTGTGGCCATTGAGTGTAAGAACTATGACACTCTAGTTCCTATTGGTAAAGTTCGTGATTTCCAGGGCGTCCTTTCTGACCTCAACAATGTTAACGGCATTATGGTATCCAAAAAGGGATTCCAGGAAGGGGCTAAGAAATATGCAGCCGAATACGGCATTTCTTTGAAGGAATTACGCCGACCGGGATGGAATGAGATTATTGGTTCCGTCACAACCGTTGTTCATGCCGACATAAGACACACCCTTTACCTCTTTGATGACGAATGGGTTAAAGAGCATAATTTCGATCTAAACAAGATACGTAGGTTCTATGCTAGTTTCCAGTTTGAAAAAGCTGACTACTGGAAAACAGCCACACACCTCCCTATTGAGACAACGGATAACTTCATCAGAAACAATAAAGGGGAGAAAATCTCCTCCCTTGAAGAGCTCGAACAGCACCTTCCAGAGAATCCAGAATCTGGTACAGAGATACTCTTTCCCTTCGAAGATGGCTGGGTAGAGTCTCGCTACTGGGGGCCAGTTAAGATCCGTGAGGTGAAGTTTGAATACGAGAGCAAGGTCCAGGAAACAACTTTGAACCTTGCAGCAGATGACTTCGTAGAGGCAATTCTAAACGATGCAATCAGTGGGAAAGCTGACTATATTCCACGGTATTGAGTCATACGGCAACCGTTATTTCTTAAACATCTTTCGCTCGATTGTTCCATTTTAAAAGTTAACTTTGTAAGTTGTGGTAAGAATCCCTAATTAATTGCATTAAGCGAAATGACGGCACAAAGCGAACAGGCTCTTGAAAATGGACTGCTCTCGACCTTGCAGGACATGAGTTACGAATATGTCCAGATCAAGGAAGAAACAAACTTGCTCAGCAACTTCAAGAAGCAACTGGAAAAACATAATGCCAAGGCTCTGGCTGACATTGGCCGCACAACATTTACCGATAAGGAATTTGAGAAGATCTGTATCTATCTGGAGGGCGGAACTCTTTTCGAAAAGTCTAAGAAACTCCGCGACCTTTATCCGATGGAAACAGAAGATGGGCAGCATCGTATATGGGTGGAGTTCCTGAATAAGAACCGTTGGTGCCAGAATGAATTTCAGGTATCCAACCAGATTACTGTGGAAGGCCGCAAAACCTGCCGCTACGACGTTACTATCCTCATCAATGGTTTGCCGCTTGTTCAGATTGAACTTAAGAAACGCGGCGTTGAGCTGAAACAAGCCTACAACCAGGTCCAGCGCTATCAGAAGACCTCTTTCCGAGGCCTATTCGATTACATTCAGCTCTTTGTCATCTCCAACGGTGTAAACACCCGCTATTTTGCCAATAATCCCAACTGCGGCTACAAATTCACCTTCAATTGGACACTACCCAATAACGAACCGGTCAACGACCTGAGCCAGTTCGCCAATCATTTCTTTGACAAGTGCGTGCTGGGAAAGATAATCAGTAAGTACATCGTAATGCACGAGGGAGACAAGTGTCTGATGGTTCTTCGCCCGTACCAGTACTACGCTGTCGAGAAGATCTTGGACCGCGTCCAGAATACAAACAAGAATGGCTACATCTGGCACACCACCGGCGCGGGCAAGACGCTCACATCCTTCAAGGCAGCCCAGTTGGTTGCCGAGCTGGACGGCATCGACAAGGTCCTCTTCGTCGTTGACCGTCACGACCTGGACACCCAGACCAAGAGTGAATACGAGGCCTTTGAACCTGGTGCAGTTGATGGAACAGATGATACTTACGAACTTGTCAAACGCCTCAACTCCGACAAGAAAATCATCCTCACGACCATCCAGAAGCTGAATACCGCCATCAAGAAAGACTTCTACAACAAGCGGATTCAGGACTTACGGGACAAGAAATTTGTGATGATTTTCGATGAATGCCACCGGAGCCACTTCGGAGAATGTCACCGCAACATCGTTAACTTTTTCCGGAACCTCCAGATATTCGGTTTCACCGGTACCCCTATCTTCCCGGAGAACGCCAAGCAGGACATCACCACCTTCGAAGTCTTTGGTGAATGCCTGCACAAGTACATGATTAAGGACGCCATCGCTGATGAAAACGTGCTGGGATTCCTTGTAGAGTATTACCAGGGCAAGTTGGACTCCAATGAGCAGAGCGACATCCGGATGAAGACCATCGCTGAGTTCATTGTCAATAACTTCCGCAAGTCCACCTTCGACGGTGAATTCAACGCCCTGTTCGCGGTGCAGTCTGTCCCGATGCTGCTGAAGTACTACAAGATCTTCAAGGACCTGCAGCCGGATATCAAGATTGCAGCCATCTTCACATACGCCCCGAATGTCAGCCAGGACGATGCCAAAACCGGTATGAATCAGGGCTTCGAGACCGATAAGGTGCAAGCCGATGAGCTTCAGGCCATCATGGACGATTACAACGCCCACTTTGGTACGGCATTCACTACTGACAACTTCGGCGCCTACTACGACGACATAAACGAGCGTATGAAAAAGCGCAAGGCCGGCATGGAGCCCATTGACCTGCTTCTGGTCGTAGGTATGTTCCTCACCGGTTTCGATGCCAAGAAACTGAATACACTCTACGTTGACAAGAACCTGGAGTACCACGGGCTCCTTCAAGCCTTCAGTCGTACCAACCGTATCCTGAACGAGAAGAAACGCTTCGGCAAGATCCTCTGCTTCCGAGACCTTAAGGACAAAGTCGATGAATCCCTGAAGCTCTTCTGCGATGGAGATCCCAATGTGGGCGTGACGCGGCCGGAATTCAAACAGGTGAAGCGGGAACTTAACGAGCTCAGCGAGGTTTTCCTTCAGAAGTATCCAACTATGGAAGCCGTGGATGCCCTCAAAAGCGAATACGACAAGAAGAAGTTCCTGCTGGCATTTCGAGATATCATCAAAAAACACGCAGAAATCCAGATTTACGAAGATTATGTCGCCGATGATCCCGGCCTCATTCTTACCGAACAGGAGTACAATGACTACCGTTCTAAGTATCTGGACATGACCGTGGGGTTCATCAAGGAAGATAATCCTGACGAACCGACGCTTCTGGAGGAGCCCGCTGCTGAATATGGAGACGGTGGCAAACTGGAGGACATTGACTTCTGCCTAGAGCTCCTTCACAGCGATGTCATCAACGTGGCCTATATCCTGTCTCTCATCAACAACCTGAATCCTTCTGATGAAGACTATGAAAAGAAGCGTCAGGAGATTCTGGACACTATGATCAAGGATGCCGCCATGCGCAAGAAAACGAAGCTTATCGACGGCTTTATCAAGCGCAACGTGGACTATGATAAAGAAGGATTCCAGCGAGCCAAGGCAGATGGTACCATGGATCTGGAAAGCCGCCTAAAAGACTACATCATCGAGAAGAAGACAGAGGCGGTTGAAGATCTGGCAAAGGTTGAAGGCGTCGATCCGGAAGCCCTCGGAAAGTATATGTCAGAGTACGATTATCTGGGGCGCGAGAAACAAGAAATCATTCAGGAAGCCGTCCGCAAAAAGAAAATGGGCCTGTTGGCCCGCAGCGCAACCGTCCGCAGAATCGTGGATAAGATGCGCGAAATCATTGAACTCTTTAATTGGGAATAAATAATGAGCGAAGAACTACAACAGCGTCTGCGCACCCAACTCTGGGACGTAGCCAACAAATTGAGAGGCAACATGAGTGCCGGGGACTTTATGTACTTTACCCTGGGATTCATCTTCTATAAATACCTATCCGAAAAGATAGAACTATATATCAATGACCAGCTTATCGAAGACGGTCTCTCCTTCAAGCAAGCCTGGGCTTCTGATGACCAGGAGCTCAAAACTGAAATCAAGCGTATCTGCATGGAGGACCTTGGCTACTTCATTGAACCAGAGTATCTATACTCTTCGGTCATCGAAGCCATAGCCCACAAGGAAAACATCCTGCCCCAGCTTGAGCGCAGTCTCAAAAAAATTGAGGACAGCACCATCGGTCACGAGAGCGTGGACGACTTTGGGGGTCTGTTTTCCGACATTGACCTCGCATCTCCGAAACTGGGCAAGACGGCCGATGACAAGAACAAGCTTATCAGTGACGTTCTGGTTGCCCTCAACGGCATTGACTTTGGACTCAATGAGGCACAGGACATCGACATCCTTGGCGATGCCTATGAGTACATGATTGGCCAGTTCGCTGCCGGCGCCGGCAAAAAAGCCGGAGAGTTCTACACGCCGCAGGAAGTAAGCCAGATTCTCTCGGAGATTGTGATAACCGGAAAGACCCGACTCAAGAACGTGTACGACCCCACATGCGGCTCAGGTTCACTGCTGCTACGCACGGCCCGCAACGGTAATGCCGATGAAATCTTCGGCCAGGAGAAGAACCCAACCACCTTCAACCTGGCGCGCATGAACATGCTATTGCACGGCGTAAAGTACCGTGATTTCGACATAGAGAATGGCGATACGCTTGAGAAAGATGAATTCGGAGACCGCCAATTTGACGCTGTGGTCGCAAATCCGCCCTTCTCCGCCGAGTGGTCGGCAGACGCCAAATTCAACAACGATGACCGTTTCAGCAAGGCTGGTGTTCTGGCTCCTAAGTCCAAAGCCGACTATGCTTTCATCCTTCACATGATTTATCACTTAAATGATGGAGGCACAATGGCCTGCGTAGCACCTCACGGTGTTCTTTTCCGTGGAGCATCTGAAGGAAAGATTCGTCAGTTCCTTATCGAGAAGAAAAACTACATCGACGCCATTATCGGACTTCCGGCCAACATCTTCTACGGCACCAGCATCCCCACCTGTATTCTGGTGATGAAGAAATGCCGCAAGGAAGATGACAACATTCTTTTCATCGATGCAAGCAAGGAATTCGAGAAGGTGAAGACGCAGAATAAACTGCGTCAGGAGCACATTGAGAAGATTGTCAGCACCTACCGGGAGCGCAAGGAGATCGAGAAATACAGCCATTGTGCTACAATGCAGGAGATAAAGGACAACGACTACAACCTCAACATCCCTCGCTACGTGGACACCTTCGAAGAAGAAGAGGAGATTGACATCAAGGCCGTGATGGCCGAAATCAAAGAACTGGAGGCCAAGCGTGCTGAACTGGATGCCCAGATTGACGTGTACCTCAAGGAACTCGGTATCATCTAATCCCTAATCAACTATTTGACTGACAGATAATCGTCATGAGTGATACTCAGAAGAATAAAAAGCCTAATGTCCCGAATTTGAGATTCCCGGAATTTAGTGGGGAGTGGGAATCCAGAAAGATTGGCGAAGATTGTTCTGTGCTGATGTGTAAGCGTATTTTCGCTAATCAAACATCAGAGCAAGGAGATGTGCCATTCTATAAGATAGGTACAATAGGGACAGAACCAGATGCATATATATCAAGGGAACTCTTTGAGGAGTATAAGGCAAAGTATAAATATCCTCGTGAAGGAGAGGTGATGGTAACTTGCGCTGGTACCGTTGGCAAAACGATAGTATTCGATGGCGCTGATTCGTATTATCAGGATTCAAATATAGTGTGGCTATCTAACCCGAAGCAGTTGTATATTAATTCTTTCCTCAACTATTTCCTTTCGAGGGTCAACTGGAATAAACTGAACTCTACGACCATAACCAGAATCTATAATGATAATCTTCGAGAGTTGGTTATCAAGTATCCATCTGTAAAGGAGCAAGAGAAGATAGTCTCACTATTATCACTGCTTGACCAGAAGATTTCCATCCAAAGCAAGATCATTGAGCTGTATGAATCCTTAATTAAGGCACTTCGTCATCATATCTTTTCTAACTTGGAACCAGTAAAGGAAGTCTCCTTTGCTGATGTTCTAACCTACGAGCAGCCCACGAAGTATATTGTCTCCGATACGGAATATTCTGATAGTAAAGACCTAACACCAGTCCTGACGGCGAACAAGGCGTTTATCTTAGGCTACACAGAAGAGGCTGAAGGCATTTATGATAAAGGCCCCTGCATTATTTTGGATGACTTCACTCTAGATTCCAAGATTGTTGATTTCCCTTTCAAGGTAAAGTCTTCTGCCATAAAAATCCTATCAGCAAAAACTACGATTAGATTGCGGTATATTTTCGAGTACTTAAAGTTTCTTGATCTCAACACCGAGGAACATAAGCGTCACTATATCGCTGAGATTGAACCGATGACCATAGAACTCCCTGAAGATGGAGTTATCCAATCTATTGTGAGTCTATTTGATCTGATTGATCAGCGTAGAAATGGACTTGATAGGGACCTACAACAGCTTAAATCTCAAAAAGATTATTTGCTACGTGCATTGTTTATATAAACATAACTGAGAGCAAGTATGTCTTAGCTGACTGGAGAGCTTGGAGGACTGCTCTTTCGATTTCAATCTTAGCGTCAATTATCTCAAGTCCTTTCGCCAGGCGTTTCTGGTCATCGAAGGCCGGGCAATAGATGATCTCTTTTCCATAATCCTTGAAATAGATGTGAGGGATTGCCTGTCCGGTCCGATAGCTTTCAAAACATACGTTCTGTAAAGCGAAGTAGATGTATGGGAGATAAACACCATCCTTGGGCGTTATTGAATTTAGCGTACCTACGAATGAATGTGGTCCACATACATAACGTAATGAGCCAACGCCGGAGCCATCTTTGGTAATCAAAATCGAATCTCCCTTAGCAAGAGCGCTTTCAGTAAACCCGGAGATTCCAGCTGCGCCGAATGCTGGAACTGTTCCGGCCTCTTCCAAATCACTTTCTTTCAGTGTCGACGATGTACAACGCACACATTCGGATAGCGTTATGTTGGGCGTGTGCTTCCCAATGGCCTCGTAAGCAAGTGCCTTAATTAGGGAGAGATAATCGCCTAAACAAACATCTGTTTCAAACAAGAATCCTTGAAGGAACAGTATTTTCGTAATAAAATTCTGGATATCCTCAAATGTTCGTCAATATTGGATAACAATCGCAGTTCATGTGGAGATAATAGGGGAATTGATAGTTTTTCTATATCTTTCCTGTTGATGGCGGTAAATGTGCTTCCTTGTTCATAATGTCCCCAATCAGAGAAGAACGACAAGTATTGAAAGATATTACTACTAAGTGTACTAGAGCGGCTGCGAATTCGACATACGCCTCGCCCAATACAAGCATTATGGCTAGAAATAGCTACTTCACCAACAGGCGCCCTCACAGTTAGGATAACATCGCCAATTTCACATTGTTTTGTAATTTGGGTTGTCCAGATTGAAGGAGCCGTATTGCCATCTTTTATGTCAAGGTTTCCCTGAATTAAAGGTATACCTAAAGAATCACGATTGTATGATGAAGAATCTGGAGATTGTCCCATTTCGATATCTGCAATGCTTGCGAGAGAAACACTATTTTTTGAACTATCGAATAATTTGTGGCAAAGCACCTTTTTTAGGATTAAAGATTCCTTAATGATCTTGCTTTGGATTTCTATCCTTTTTTCTATGACATCAAGGAAAGATGCGATCTTTCTTTGCTCATCAAGGCCCGGCAATTTGACTCTAATCCTGGCGAAATTCGGATAGAATAAATATATCCGAACGCCACCTTCTCCATTAATGCCATAGTTATAAACCATTTTGGGCGATTTAAGGATATGAAGAAGCAACTGAGAGTCAACAAGTTTATTTTTCTCCTTGAAACAGACATATAGAGAACTAATCATGCAGTCCGAGTCCCCATCATATCTTGCGATAGAACCGACATTGATTCTTGCAGGATTATATGCATATTCCCCCGGAGAGATGATTTTATATGCGGCAATATCTTCCCCCTTCATTTCTCGATCTTCGAACTGCTCTTGCTGATTAACAAAGCCACGGGAATTAGTTACGGAAAACATAGGGTAATTAATCCTCTTCTTGTTTCGACGGCTAAATAGCTCTGTCAACTCTCCCATGGTATACTGCTTCCACTCTCCCTCAAATCCCGGGAATCTCAAATTCGGGACATTAAGGATGGTTCGGTTGATAGACGGAACTTTGCTTTTTTACTCATTATCATCATGGAACAGAACAACACCTTTAGCAAAGTTGCCGAGCTTTGGAAAGCCGACAAGAAACAGTATGTCAAGAAATCCACGTATGCGGCTTATTGCCTCCTTATTCAGAGCCATTTACTCCCAGATCTCGGTAAAAAAGACGATATCAGAGAAGAGGATGTGCAAGGACTAGTAAACCGGAAGCTTGAATCCGGCCTCAGTCAGAAGACAGTTCGGGATATCCTGGTTGTCCTCAAAATGATCCTGCGCTATGGCGCCAAACATGGTCTTTTGCCGAGCCATCAGATTGATGTCATATTTCCTACCGATCGAGATAAACAAGACCTTGAGGTCCTGACACTCGCTCACCAACGGCAACTAATGTCCTTTGTAAAGGATCATTTCGCGTTTCTCAACCTAGGTATTTACATCTGCCTAAGCGCAGGCCTCCGTATCGGTGAAGTCTGTGCGCTGCAATGGGATGACGTGGACATAGTATCTGGTGTCATTCGGGTTAATAAGACTATTCAGAGAATCTATCTAGTGGACGGGGAAGAGAAGAACACTGAGCTCATCATAGACAAACCCAAGACCAAAAACTCCATTCGTGAGGTTCCAATGACAAAAGACCTCTTGGCATTAGTTCGGCCTCTGAAGAAGATTGTCCGCGGTGACTTCTATGTACTCACTAATGCGGCAACTCCCACAGAACCACGTACCTACCGATGCTATTTCAATAAGCTTCAACAGCAGTTGGGCCTTCCAAAAATGCGTTTTCACGGTCTTCGCCATAGCTTCGCCACCCGCTGTATCGAGAGCAAATGTGACTACAAGACTGTTAGTGTCCTCCTCGGTCATTCCAATATCAGCACCACACTGAACCTCTATGTTCACCCAAATTTGGAGCAGAAGAAAAAGTGTATCGACACAATGAATCGGCTGCTTAAATAGCCCATTCTTATGATTGTCAGCGAAAAATGCCTACATTTGCTTATTAACAGCTAAAGCAAAGAGACAATGGCGCACGAAACCGGTTGCATCTACATTCTTACAAACCCATCATTCCCTGAATACGTCAAGATTGGATATGCCTCCAACTTGGAGAAGCGCCTCAAGCAGCTGAACCGTAGTGAGACCATACCTTACGCATTCCGAGCATACGCGATTTATGAGGTGGAGAAGTCCCTTACTGATAAGGAATTGCACAAACTCATAGACAAGCTTAACCCGGATCTGCGCACAATCGACAATTTCGATGGAAAGGAGCGCATCAAAGAATTCTTTGCTATGTCGGCCGAGGATGCCTATGGTCTGCTGGAGTGTATTGCTAAGATTTCAGGAACAACTGACAGACTCAAGAAAGTCAAGCCTGAAGGCCATGAAATCGAAGATGAGAAAACAGCCAAGGAAATCAAGGAAACAGCCCGTCGTGGACCATTCAAGTTTGGAGAATGCGGCATCCCCGTGGGCGCCGAGCTCACATTTGTTGATGATCCCTCGATCAAAGTCAAGGTTCTTGATGATCGCCATATCCTCTATGGAAATGAAACGACTTCTGTATCGGCCCTTGCCCAACGCCTGAAGGGATTCACTCATCCGGTACAAGGAACCTTATGGTTCAAGTACAATGGTGAGGTATTGAACATTTTACGAGAAAGACTTGGCAAATAGCCGCTATCTTAAGAAAGCATTATCCGCTTTAACAAAACAAGATTTAAGACAAGAAGGAATCGTCAATAACCCATTGACGATTCCTCTTTTTCTATTTATCAGCAAGTTGCTGACGATTTTGCCTTCTATGTGAACTTCGCCTTCGCAATATAATAAAAGATGGTGCTCCGCTGAGGCCTGAATCACCGTCACCTGATCTTCTTCATGGGCCCAGATTACCCTGAGAAGTTAATCATTCTGCTTCTCCAGGTTCGTTGATTTCACCGGCACCAATTACGACGAAGTCAAGCGTCTCTGCGGGATTGTCGCGACAGTGTCGAAACAATCTCCCAAGATTGTTTTTCAACAAAATTTCAATCTTTCAAGATTGTTTTGTATATTTGCTTCGACGTTAAAGCATCTATTATGGAACTAAATCCTGACGTACTGTATAGAAATTCACATAGATTGGTCTCCCAGGTAAGCCTCGATTTCAAGCGCGAGATCTACGACCGAATCAATTGGAAACCCCGGATCATCGGCATCAAAGGCCCAAAGGGCGTGGGAAAGTCCACGCTGCTGAAGCAGCATATCCGGGAGGCCTTCCCCGATGACAGCAAGGTCCTATATGCCTCGCTGGACCATATATGGTTCAACGGCAACAGCCTGGACGACCTGGTGGAGTATCACTACATCCACGGAGGGACACATCTGTTCCTGGACGAGGTACACAAATACAAGAATTGGCAGTGGGGAATCAAAAACATCTATGACAACTACCCCTCCCTGAATGTCGTGTTCACGGGCAGTTCGATGCTTCAGATTGACGAAGGGAATGCAGACCTGTCACGCCGGGCGACGATGAATATAATCAACGGGATGTCCTTCCGGGAGTATCTTGCCTTCGAGGGCATCCTGTCCTGGGACAAGGTCAGCTTGGATGACATCCTCTCCCGACACGTGGAAATCGCTACTGAAATCACAAACAAGGTCCATGTGCTCGACTATTTCGACGACTATCTGCACCAGGGCTACTATCCCTTCTACAAAGAAGACCCGGAAGGGTTCGATGAACGGCTCGCAGAGGTATGCAAGCAGGTTATCGAGCAGGACATCCCTGCCGTTACGGAAGTGGAGTATGCAACTGTGCAGAAACTGAAAAAACTTCTGTATATCATCGCGGCGCAGGTACCCTTCATCCCGAAGATGGAGGATATCTACGCCCAGTTGGAGGTCAACCGCGAACAGGGACTCAAACTCTTGAATTTGCTGGAAAGGGCGGCCTTGATCGGACAACTCAAAACCAGCATCAAGGCCGTCAAGAAGATGTCGTCACCCGACAAATTGTTCCTGGATAATCCCAACCTGATGTATGCCCTGTCCAGTACTCCTGAGATCGGGACAATCAGGGAAACCTTTTTCTACAACCAGTTAAGCCGCGTGTGCAAGGTCAATTATCCGGACAGAGGTGATTTCCTTGTAGATGACCACTATCTGTTCGAGGTGGGCGGTCCCAAAAAGAGTTTCAATCAGATCAAGGATATCGAGAAAAGTTTCCTGGCTATTGATGGTGTCGAGTTCGGTCGCGGGAACAAGATCCCTCTCTGGCTTTTCGGATTCCTGTATTAACCGCCAA
>Ga0247609_10005783_pt1 | contig 12049 bp, 17 predicted proteins | sample 172DNAGHGlowgp2_FD_193487 | JGI IMG/M metagenome (GOLD analysis project Ga0247609, IMG submission 193487) | Sheep rumen microbial communities from Palmerston North, Manawatu-Wanganui, New Zealand - 1728 DNA GHGlow gp2 | ecosystem: Host-associated > Mammals > Digestive system > Stomach > Rumen ... | reverse complement strand
TTTTTAAGAACTTTTCCAAACCGGTCTGACCACTGCATTTTTTTAGGTTCAATAAGTTGGGGGTCAATTAAGGGGTCAAAACGCACTCTGAAGGCGGTTCGCCGAGTGTCCTGATTTGCATTTGCATATATTCATTTTTCGGCTTGTTTTCCCCTCCACCACCAAGAACAGAATCAACCATTTGACTTGAAAAGGAGTACTGATTATGGATCTGACATATACCCGAAACGGCGACTATCTGTTCCCCGATCTCCGCTTCGAAGCCGAAAATCCGCCCATCGGCAAGTACGGGCTGCTGCGAAAGAGATATCTGAAAGAGCACAGGCGCGGATGGTATTCCAGCCTGCTGCTGACCGGCAAGCTGGACGAACACCTGGCCAAGATCGACCACAGTTGCAATGAACGCATTGAACTTATTATGAATCAACTGGCTAGGCGTGAGGGCGTGACCGAAGCGCTTAAGGCGGCCGATCAAATGGAATGGGTGCACCGAATGAACAACATCCGGGCACGAGCGGAGGAAATCGTTTTGAGCGAGTTGGTTTACTGCTGATTGAATATCTTGAGCCCGTGACGATTTGTCACGGGCTCATTTTTGTGTGTTTCTATTTGCGTTCAAACAACACTTTGTTCAAACGCCCTATACACGTCACTTTTGGAGGCTAAGCTTTCTCATATATAGCAGAAATCGTCTTGAAACGAACTATTTCAAGACGATTTCTGTCTGTGTTGCACCAAACGGTGTCCAGACGAGGGTTTTACTACCAGAAGGTGTCTGATATTATGTAAACTATTTGTCGGGCCGTGCGTCTCGTTTTTTGCCGAGATATACAGCCGTCTATTATCACGTGATTGCTTTTTCGGAGCAGATCATTTTCTGCGTGTTCCCGTGTTCTCCGAGCCGCGGATCTCCTCGTGATAGAAATAGTCCACGATCACAGGATGCCCCTGTGGCACTCTGCCGTAAGGCATCTCGTTGTCCACAAAGGGACAGTCATACCGTTTTGCCATGGCTTCAGCTCTGGCCTCGAGTCCTTCAAAGTAGCTCCGGTCTTTCTTGTTGTAGATCGCATCGTACAGGCCGACCAGTTCCGGCCGCTTCTCCGCGATATAGTCCATGATCGTCTTTTTGAAGCCGCCGCGCAGATTCAGATTTTCCAGCCAGAACAGATCACACTGATCCTTGACGCGCTCGAAGATCGCCTCAAAGTCCGTGATGCCGGGAAAGACCGGGGAGACAAAGCAGACCGTGCGGATTCCCGCATCGTAGACCTTTTTCATGGCGGACAGGCGGCGCTCGATGGAAACAGCGGAATCCATGTCGTCCTTAAACGCCTCGTCCAGCGTATTGATTGACCAGGAGACGGTGACCTGCCCCAATTCCTTGAGCAGATCGAGGTCCCGCACAACAAGGTCCGACTTGGTGCAGATCAGGATATCCGCACCGCTGCCGCGAAGCTGTTCCAGAAGCTTTCTGGTATTCTGAAAGACCTCCTCCTGGGGATTGTAGCCATCGGTGACAGAGCCGATCACCACGCGCTGTCCGGCGTATTTCCGAGGATTCTTGATCTCCGGCCAGTGCTTGACATCCAAAAACGTGCCCCATTCCTCAGTATGCCCGGTGAAGCGCTTCATGAAGCTTGCGTAGCAATACCTGCAAGCGTGGGTACAGCCCACATAGGGATTGACCGAATAGCCGCCCACTGGCAGGCTGGATTTGGTCATGATATCTTTGGTTTCGACCTCTCCGATCAAAATGCAGTCCATCATCATTTGCGCCATGCTTTCTGTTCCTCCAACACCTTGTTGAACGGTTCCGGGAGTTCCTGAACCATGCTTTCCTCCCCCATGATTGGAAGAAGATCCTCCTTCCAGAACACGGGGATATTCCTCACGTGCGCCTGCTCTGTCAAAGACCTGGCCCAAGCAGGGTCCGTATGCACCTTCCGGCTCTGCGCACCAGTCATCGTGCCCACCACGAGCCAGTCAATCCCTTGCAGATCCACCTCGCCGGGATCGTCGAACAGCGGTTCAAAGGTGACGTGATAGTGCTTCGCGCGGACATTCTTTCGCAGCGCGTCGATCCGCCACAGATCGGCCCGTCTTGTGACCGTCACGCCGAACCACGCGTTATCCAGCTCACAGTCGATGTTCAGCAGATCGGGCCGCTTGGACAGAAACAGGAATTGATGCTGCGGGTTGGCCCGCATTTTGGCGAGCACTTCCTCCAGCCATTCCGGCTTCCAGACACAGAGGTCGCTCATGCCCGTGAGCAGAAAATTCTGCGGGCGGGGCTTTTCCATCAGCCGCAGCTTTCCCGGATAAAACTCTGGCTTTGAAAAATCGTCGAGCATGTGATAGCGCTTTACATTATTGCGGGCATAACAGTAGTCGCAGCCCACCGTACAGCCGATCACGAGGTTCATGTTTTGGATCTGATCCTTGATACAGACGCTCATGGTCTCTGTCCTCCTTCCAGATTATCCAGAACGCGACGCAGGAAAGACTCAAACAGCCGGATTTCTTCCTCGCTGAAGCCCTCATAAAAGACCGCGCCCATCTGCGCCGATACGGCCTCGTAATCCTCCCGTAAAGCATAAGCACGATCTGTCAGAAAAAGCAGGGTTTTCCGCTTGTCTTTCTCGTCACTCTCACGACGGAGAAGCCCCTGCTTTTCCATGCGCTCCAGCATGGAGGTCAGGGAAGTAATTGCCAGACCGCATTGGTCCGACAGGGCTTTGATGGAAATGCCGTCTCCCTGCCACAACACATATAGGATGCGGCCCTGTGCGCCGTTGAAAGCGTCGATTTTCTTTTCATTGAGGATCTTCTCAAAAACCCGGTCACTCAGCTGCTTCACCTTTGTGACCAAAAAACCTCCATTTGTATTCATATCAAAAGCTCCTATATAGTAGTTGTTTGCATTCTACTATATAGGAGCTTTTCTGTCAAGCTTTTTAACGGATCCGACCTTTAGGCTTGTCGAACCATATGTCTGGGCGAGTTTTATTGTTTCCGAGACATGTAAAACACCCTAAGAAGTCCGAACACATGGGGTTCAGATCTCTCAGGGCATTTCATTCTTTTGGGGATCCATTTAAGCGATCCGTCGTGCTTGTCGTGTTGAGGCGATATAGAAAGGTATCGCCGCTAATTGTGTCACTACAGAAACGATGACCATGACAACTGTATTACTATCATACAGAGTTCCCAGAAGCCAGCTGCCCAGAAACCAGAATACGCCAAAAGCGCATTCGAAAATCCCATACCCTGTCGCGCGGCTTTGCTTAGGCACCATGCCGGTAACAGCCGCTTTCAGGATCGATTCCTGTGCGCCCATGCCAACGCCCCATAAGGCGATACCTATGAGCAACAGCGGGACGGTACGGCATAAGAAAACGAAACAGGCAAACGGTGCGGAGATGAGCGTAGACAGGACCAGTGCGCGAACACCTTTTTTATCATACAGCATTCCAAAAAGCAGGGCAGCAACAGCGTCTACCAGCATGGCCCCTGCGTAGAGCAATGGGAGCGTGCCACTGTTCACCAGGGAAGATGTTTCAGCAAGGCCCGGCGCAAGTGTGGTGTAGTTTCGGGATACGTGCATGATCACGATAGAATAGTCGATGAAGCCAAAGGCAAACAGGCTGATTCCGGCGATATACAGAATAAACTCTTTTTTCAACTTGAAGGGAATATACTCCTTCGGTTCCGGCTCAAATCGCTCGGGATTCGGAAACTTCGCCCGGGTGACCAGAAGCAGGATCAGCGTGATGGCGCCGGGGATCGCAAGGACCGCGAAGCAGGCCGAGTAGATCTGAAACGTAGTCCCTTCCTGCCGCAGCAGCATCACCAGATACAGCAGCACCGGGCCGAGAAAAGCGCCGATCTGGTCCAACAGCTCCTGGATTCCGAAACTTTTTCCTGCACCTTCCTGTGATGCGGCAAAGGACATGACGGTATCTTTGGCCGGCTTTTTGATAGCCTTTCCCATGCGCTGGATCACAAGCAGCAGGCAGGCGGCCAGCCAGCCGTGCTCACCCACCAGTGCCAGAGCAGGAACCGCAATGATGTCCAGCACATACCCCAGGATTACCATGGGCCAATATTGTTTCGTCTTGTCGGTCAGTCTGCCAAACACATATCGCATGGAGTACCCGATTAACTCACCCAGTCCAGACACGAAACCAATAGCCCCGGCTGACGCCCCCAACAGGGACATATACGCTCCGCGGATGCTGGACGCTCCTTCATGCGTCATATCTGAGAAGAGACTGACGATTCCGAACAGCAAAATAAAAAACATGGCCTGCGAAAGATGTCTATTTTGCGTTTTTCTGCTATTCACCGGAATCACCCCACCATGAGCCGATAATCAGATTTATCATATTCATTTTATCAAGCGCCCAAATGAACAAAGCTTTTTCCCATCCGGCATCTGCTCTGACACATATCATTCTCTCAAAAAACCAATAGAGTAATATCCCGCCAAACCGGGATTTGTCGATTTTACAGTCCAAGAAATCGCAACGATTATATCATTGAGCCAGGTACTCAGACAAGAATATACCCTCTGAACCCGCGCACAGAATAGTATGAATCCGCGCCGTTGTGAAAAGTGAACACGGTATCATAGCGCCGTTCACAGAACAGCGCCCCGCCTTTGCTGCGGATATCATCCGGCGTAGCGATCCAGCTTGATGTTTTCAAATCAAAAGAGTCGAGACTTTGCAGTCGACGATAGAGTTCCTCCGTCATCATTGAAACGCCGATTTCTTTCGCTTTCCGTTCGGCACTGCCTGACGGCGGGTTTTTCGTTCGTCCTTGCAATGCCTTTTCGTCATAGCACAGGCTTCTGCGCCCGACGGGCGATTCCTTTGCGAAGTCGCAGAAAATGAGTTTTCCCGTCTTTACGTCATAACCCATAGTGTCCGGCTCACCGCCGCTTTCCTCCATCTTTTGTAAAATCGCGATTGAGGCGGGATCCTCGCGCAGCCTGTGCTCAACTTCAGACCACTCCAAATTCGGATGACGTTCCCGGTGTTCGGAAAATCTCGCTTTCAGTAATTCCAACATCTTACACACCTCTATAAATCCCGATTTGTCGGGATCATTTTGCTCCGCTCGACGTTTTAATCGCTTGTCGATTGCTCCCCGCGAACGATCTGCCGGATGGCGTCCGCGTAGCGATCCGCATGGTTGAGCGAAAACTCTCCGTGCCGCAGTTCCGGCAGGCGGTGCAGGCTAACCGATGGAAGCGCGCGGCAGATCGCATCCGCGGAGCGCAGGATCTCACCGGTCTCCTTTTCCCCCACATAAACGTGCGCCTTCGCCGCAGAATCCCGGAAAGAATCTTTCAGCGTATAGGACGTGTTTGCCTTCATGAAGGCGATCATGTCCTGCTTTTGGATCAGGCAGCTGTCCCGATAGTAGTCCTCGAAAAGCTCCGGTCTGATGTGCAGAGACCGGAATTGCAGCCTCGCAAAGGCCTTGTTTCGGATCAGTCCGTAGCTTGCGCCGAAGGCCGGAGTGATCAGCGCGTTCGTCAGCCCGGACGGGAGTACCGCCGCGCTCTCGACCAAGGCATACGAACAACAATCCGTGCGCTGTGACAGCATTTCCAGCAGGATCTGCCCGCCCAGCGACAGCCCCCCGATCAGCAGGACGGAGCCGCCGAGGCGCTCGTCAAGGAAGGAGAGGAGCTCGGAGGCGTTGTCCTCGATCGTCGTAAACGGGCGGTCGCTTCCCGCGTGGCCGTCCAGGATCGGAAGGATCACGTGATAGTCTTCCTGCAGCTTTTCCGCGGCCTGCCGATAGTTCCACCAGGACAGGCCGCCCCCGTGGAGCAGCAGGATCGTCTCCTTTTGTTCGGCGCCGTATTCGTGAAGCTGCAAGGATGTTCACCTTTCTTTCTGCCGCGGGCTCCATAGGAAAAGCCCCTCCGCCGCGGTCCGCGTCTCGCGGATCGCCTTAACCGCTGTCAGGCTCCTCACGCAGCATAGCGTCGTATTCATGCTTCATTCCGCTCAATTTCTGTTCGTCTCCCAGCACCAGCGGGCGATCTCGACGATCAGCTCCAGGGGCAGCTCGCGCTTATTTGGGAGTTGGATCGCACCCTTGCTGGTCTTGTATTCTGTCAGGAGCGGCGCAAAAAACGCCACCGCCTCTGCGCCGGGGTACAAACCGATGTGGTTTTTCGCCGGAGCGAAGTGGATGATGTTGCGGCCCTTCCAAAAGGTGGGCATGCCCCAGGACAGGCGCTCCTCCGCCTCGGGGATCGCAGCGCGGATCGTGTCATAGACCGCGTTCAGCCGGGGCCGGATGCTCTCGTCCTGGCTGTCAATGTATTCCCGAATGGTCATGGTTCCCTCTCCTTTTTCTCTCCGGAATTATTCTTTCATTTCCGCTATGTAATCCTTTATTCTTGTCCAATCCTTCACCTGCAGTGCGATTCCATTTATTCCAGCCGGATCTTTAAGGCGGCTGCGGTTCAGCGTTCCCATCGCGCCACAGTGTGCCTCTGCAAAGACATATGCCTTTTGTCCGGATGACAGAGATACTTCAACGGGATTGTGTTTTCCCGTGATGAAGGCGTTATAGTTTCCGATCTTAGCTTCCCGATCAAACGCCATCATCACACCGCAAAAGGTGTGACGGCCAAGGCAGATAATAACTTTCGGCTCGATGATATTTACAAGCCGGGAAAAGAACTGTTTATTTTCATTCAGCCAGCGTGTTTTAAAACTCCCCGAGAAGCCTTTATTGCGATAGCCCAAGACGAAATTGGTAAAGAACAGATCGGAGTTCCAAGGCGCTCCACTTGAAACATCATAGCCAATCGATGAAAACAGCTTGATCAGGTTTTTATCGGTAATACTCGCTCCATCCAAATAATACGATGACCTGCTTCCAGCGTTGATTTCGGCGAACTGTGCCATGTAATCTTTAGCGGCATCTGCCGGGCTGCCCCAATCCTGCCCGACGAGCATGATTTTTGCATCGAGGCTTCCCCGTCCCTGCCAGTATGTCCAAAGATTGATTTCTTCGCAATCGTCATACCATGTCAGAAATATAGGATCATCTTTGTATGTCGCTTCCTGCGCTTTGTAGTATTCCTTAACATCGGAGATAAGCTCTTGATATGCCTGTTTTTTATCCATCAAAGCGGCACACCTCCTGACCTTTCCTTATGCTTCTTCCTGCGGCGGTTGCCAGAGAAAAAGCCCCTCCGCGGAGGACAGCGCCCGGACTTTATCGATCAACTTGGCATCGGGGTCATAAACCGTCAGATACGTGTCGTTGTGGTCGTAGTCGATCATCGCATGCTGCTCCGCAAACACGGCCCGGAGGAACTCGTTCCCGGAAAGCCCGGCCACCCGTTCCGCGAAGGCTTCCGGATCAGGATTCGTCTCCCAGGACGCGCAGGAGTCGAAGGACACCGCCATGTCGGCATAGCAGTTCAGCCGCAGAAGGAGCTCGGCGTATTTGCGGCGCAGGGGGACGATCCGCTCCGGCTGCAGGAAGTAGCGTTCCACGGCGAAGTACTGCCCTGCGGCGTCTGCGGGCACCTGCTCGGGCAGAATATCCACGATCCAATACGGGCCCTCCAGCAGAGCGCCCATCAAGTCGTCGAATCTGCGCGGGTCCGCCGTTTCGGATGCGGCCTGCGGCAGCTCCTCGATGCTGCGGATATCCGATTTGAACAGGACCACGTCGTCCAACTGGATCCCCTCTTCCTCGCGGTCAAACTCGTGGAGGCCGTAGCCGGAGGGAAAGACCTCCGCGATCCCCGTGAACACGGAGCCGTCCTCCGTCGTGACCCGTATCTCTTTGTCCTGATAACGATACAGCATGGTCGAATCGTCCTCTCTCAAATCAGCACGCCGCCTAAGTGGTCGATCTCGTGCTGGATGATCTGCGCCGTAAAGCCGGTGTAGGTTTTCAGGCGCATTTCGAAGCACTCGTTTTGGTACTGCACCTTGATTGAGCGATACCGCTTGACCTTTCGCGTGCCGGCGAGGGACAGGCAGCCCTCCTCGGCCTCGTATGGCCCTGAGCATTTGACGATCTCCGGGTTGAACATGACGGTCGCGCTGCCGTTGTCGTCGAAGATGATGATCCGCTTGGCAACGCCGATCATGTTGGCCGCCATACCGACGCAGCCGTCCCGGTGCGCCGCGAGCGTGTCCCGCAGATCCTGCGCCACAGGCAGATCCAGCACCGTAGCCTGAGCGGATTTCTGCGCGAGGAAGATCGGGTCTTTCATAATGGGTTTAATCATAGTCGTTTTGATGATTCAGGGCTCGATACACCGTATCGGCAATGAGTTTCGCGCCTGCGGCGTTGGGGTGCAGGCCGTCCGGGCCGAACAGGTCCCGTCTGCCTTCGGTCTGCGCGTAGAGATCGACCGTTTCAAGGTTCTGTTCTTCCGCGACGGCTCTGACCAGCGCCGCGATCTCCGGGATGCGGTCGAGCTTCGCGTCGTTCGTGATATAGAAGAAACGGTTGATCGGCGCAAATGCGAAGGGCGGCGTGCAGAGCAGGATGCGCGGCTTTTTCGGCAGCGCGCGGTATTCGTTGATCAGTTCCCGGTACTGCTGCCGGAACGCCTCGTCGGAGATCCAGTTAGCGTCCTTGGAATCGTTCGTGCCAAGCAGGATGACCACCGCATCCGGCAGAAAAGCTTTGCTCTGCTGAAAGGCTTTTTCCTCGCGATAGGGCTTGTTGCCGGTGCTCTGCAGCGTTCTGTCATTGACGGCGAAGGCTGCGACCTGGGCCTCCGATCCGAGCAGTTTTTGAAGCACGGCAGGATATCGGCGAATGAAGAACATCGGCAGCGTGCAGCCGTAGGTCACGCTGTCCCCCACGAAGGCGATATGCTGTTTTCCGTCTTTGCGTCTGACGGGAAGCCGGACGGTCGTATAGCCGCACAGGATGGCTGCTGCGGCAAGGATCGCCGCTAAAATCAGAAGTATCATATTCTCTTTTTCTTTCACCCTTCACAGCTTCTGTTCATTAGCGTGGGCATACAGGATCCTTTTCGGGCGTCGGCGCATGAGCTGTTCCCAGTCGCTTTTCAGCGCGGGGTTCTCCTCGTATCCTGCCAAGTACGCAAGCGGCTCCAGGTCGCCTACAAGGCAGCTTCCGTCGTCAAGAGCCAGGGAAACGCTGTCCTCGCTGTGGCTCGGTGTGTGGAGGATCTCACCGTCGATGCCAAGCCCTTTCAGCACGTCCCTGCTCTCCGCGCAGGAGATCACCGTCGCCGCGCTTTCATCGACCGCACGATAAGACAGGTGCTTGTCTCTGGCAAAAATCTCGTCCGAGGCATGCACGAACAGGCGCTGCACGTCCACGACCAGAAGCTTCACGCCGAGCCGCTGCAGCTCACCGGCGAGGCCCATGTGATCCGGGTGGTAATGCGTGACCAGCAGGGTCGTGATCGCTTTCATTTCGATTCCTGCCGTTTTGATCGCCTTGAAAAACAGCGGCAGCGTTCCGGCCCAGTCCGTGTCAACCAGCAGGCCGCCGTCCGATCCGGGGATATAAAACGTGTTGGTGTTGCCGTATCGGAGCTTTATCATGGCGTGCCTCTCAAAGCTGATCGTATTTCGCGTTGCTGCCCCGGCTCTTCTCAACGGGGTACTTGGCCTCGTTCTGATCCATCTTCGCGTTGATGATCGCGTCGGCATCCAGTCCGAGCGCATCCAGCATGTTCTGGCAGTACACCATCACGTCGGCCAGTTCCTCCCCCACGTGGGAAAGGTCGTAATCCGTATCGCTCCACTGGAAGCACTCCAGCAGCTCATTGGCTTCAATAGAGATGGACTTTGCCAGGTTCGCGGGTGTATGGAACTGATCCCAATCCCGCTCCTTCGAGAACTTGCGAATCCGCGCTATCGTTTCCTGTTTCATGGCTTTGATCTCCCGCTCTACATTCTGACATGATTATACCCTGTTACATCCTATGCATCAATAGGGTATAACAGGGTATAACGTGCTTTTAGGAAAGGCGGATGGCCTTGGGATCAAGTACAAGGACTCGCTTGTTTAGCACCTCCGCGACGGCCGCGGCCGCGGTCTCCCGCTCGCAGAGCGGATCGTCGGGATCGTAGACTGCAATCACCGTGTCGGCTTCTTTCATGGCCTCGAGGTGGGCTTTGAACTCGCAGCCTACCGTCTTCTCAAAGCCCACATTCACGACTTCCGTGCACTCGGCCAAGGCATTGAAATAGCGATCGCGCAGCTCCGGCGTCCACTTGGTCGCCTGCTCCTCATATGGGACATAGGAGACGATTTCAAGATTACCATCCGATTCTTTCAGGCCCTGGAGGATCTCCGCGGCATACAACCCTACGCCGCAGTCCATGCTGACCGCGAATCGCGTGCAGCCCTCCCCTCTCAGCTTGGAGATCTGATTTATCAGGATCAGCTTCAGCGCCGCACAGCCCTCGTCTTCCTCGTCAAATCCCCACGGAAAACACATCGGGGAACTGCCAATTATGGCACAAGTTTTGGTCATATCTCAGCCTCATATCTCTCTTCTTTTTGCAGATACTATACACTATATAGACACTATCTGCAACCAATTGTTTGAAACTTGCAGCTCATATAGAATATGGGCAGTTCCAAACGGGAGGCATGATTATTATGGCTGAGCCCTTCTTGAAATATCGCACACGCTTCACTTCATCACTGAAAAACGAGCTCGTTCCGCTCTTCGATCAGCTCGCGAAGAAGACAAGAATCCCGAAAAGCCGTCTGCTAGATGAAGCGATCGAGGATCTGCTGACAAAATACAATATCGAATTACCGACAGAGGACACAAAAGACTGATTTGTCTCTTGTGTCCTCTGACAATATCATTTTCTTAATACATGTTTTTCTGCGATATCTTTACACCATGCTTTCCCTTTTTCATATAGAACACTTACAAGTATAGTCGCGATTACAGCACCGATAATATACCATGCTAGATTAGGCGTTCCTGCTTTAAAGAAGTATACTTTTAGAACCTCAATCAGAATTAGCGCTGTCAAATACGGGAGAAACACGAATAAAGCCATATATACCCTTGAACGTATTTTCACCCTATAGTCATAGTGCTCCCTTTTTTCATTTTCAAGAGCTTCTCTTAGTTTCTCCCGACCCGAACATTATTTATCGAAGAGAGAATTCCTGATGCACGCCCCCGCTGCTCGATATATTTATTAACAAGGCAAAAAGTAAGTTGTTGAAGATAACGTATGTATGCAGAAACTAAATCTATTCTAAATTGTTCTGTTTCGTCTTTTTGCCCCGCATAGGTTAGAATTGGCATTAACCAGTCTTCATTAATAGCATGAATACTCAAACGAGAGTAAGGAGAGTCTCTTACTTTTCATTATGCGTATCGTCTCCTCTCTTTGCCGTCGTTTCGGTACCGGAGGCCAAGTCTGTTAAAAACCGAGTTGTCGAGATAATTTTATCATGCCTTTCACAAGTATGCAAGCGCATCCCTGGCATTCAAGCCCATCATCAGTAAAAACGCGTCCGATCTGCGCAAGCGAAAGCAAAGACCAAACATGCAGGCTGAGAAGAGTTTTTTCCGAGGTACACGCCCCCGGAAAAAACGAATTTGAATCGTTTTTCGCCTTGCGAGGCGAAAAATCAGAGGGGGAACGCCCATGTGGATTTGTATATTATGCGTGCATTCCGGGAAAAACGTGATAAACTACCAAAAAGGTGATATTAAACGTGCGAGGAGTAACCAGTATGAAATCAAATCCCGATATTTTCCTCCTGTATGAGTATTTGAGTTTTCGTAAAAAACGAACCATCTGGAATGGCAACTACTCCAAAAAGTTGCACGTGCAGTTATGTAAACCCATGGATTTTCATCTGACGCTGGTTAGGGCGAAGCGTCTTGAAGTAGCCCCTGATGCTGGTATGCGCTTTCGATAAGATGAAGTGCAGCCCCTCGACCAAACGATAATAAAAGAAGTATACTTTCGGTCTGAGCGGCGCAGCGGCTTCCACACAGATTCTGAAGATCATATTTCTATCACTGTTC
>Ga0247609_10005781_pt1 | contig 12052 bp, 10 predicted proteins | sample 172DNAGHGlowgp2_FD_193487 | JGI IMG/M metagenome (GOLD analysis project Ga0247609, IMG submission 193487) | Sheep rumen microbial communities from Palmerston North, Manawatu-Wanganui, New Zealand - 1728 DNA GHGlow gp2 | ecosystem: Host-associated > Mammals > Digestive system > Stomach > Rumen ... | reverse complement strand
TCCATTGTGGAGCACGGATTGAACCTTGACGAGCACGACCTGTACCCTTTTGTCTCCAAGGCTTCTTTCCACCGCCAGATACTTCGCTACGACCCTTAGTATCATGAGTACCTTGTCTCATAGCTGCTCTTTGGCAGTTAACAACGTCATAAATTACTTGTTGATTGATTTCTACACCGAAAACATCAGCACTTAATTCTAAATCTTTAATCTTTTCTCCAGATTGATTTAATAATGCAATTGTAGGCATAATAAATCTCCTTTCTAGTTAGCTTTTACAGCTGTCTTAATTACAACAAAGCCCTTCTTTGGTCCTGGTACATTACCACGAACTAAGATTAGGTTTCTTTCTGTATCTACAGCTGCAACAGTTAAATTTTGTAATGTTACAGTTTCATTTCCCATATGACCAGGCATTTTCTTACCCTTCATATTTCCTTTGATGGCACCCATAGAACCAACGATTCTATGACAAGCTGATACACCGTGGCTCATTCTTAAACGAGCATGGTTATATCTCTTGATAGTACCTGCAAATCCTTTACCTTTTGAAGTACCAGTAACGTCGATAACGTCACCTGCTGCAAAAATATCTACTTTAATTTCTTGACCAACTGTGTAAGATAATAACTCATTTCCTTGTGCTTCTGAGAAACGGAATTCTCTTATGAAGCGCTTAGGAGCAGTGTTTGCCTTTGCCACATGGCCTAGTTCAGGTTTGTTTGCTAAATTTTCTCTTTTATCAGCACATCCAACTTGAACTGCTACATATCCATCGTTTTCCATTGTCTTTTGTTGTAAAACAACATTTGAAGAACAATCAACGATAGTAACTGGAACTAAATTTCCAGCTGCATCGAAAATTTGAGTCATGCCCAATTTTCTACCTAAGATTCCCTTAGCCATTTGAAATTTTCCTCTTTTCTTTAAATAATATGATTTTTAATTACTTCTTTAATACGATGTCTACACCAGAAGGTAGATCAATGTGCATTAAAGCGTCAATTGTCCGTGGAGTTGGATCCACGATTTCGATTAATCTCTTGTGTGTTCTTCTTTCGAATTGTTCACGTGAATCTTTGTTAACGTGAGGTGATCTTAAGATTGTGAAGATTTCCTTTTCTGTAGGTAGTGGAATTGGACCATTAACTACTGAACCTGTCTTCTTAACGCTATCAACAATCTTCTTTGCTGATAAGTCTAATAATCTGTGATCATAAGATTTTAAACGAATTTTAATTTTATCCTTTGCCATTTTTGTAAACTCCTTTCGCCTATAATCGTTGTATAGACTTGCTCCATGAGAAAACCCAACACACTGTATGACAACGCTTTTCGGTGTGTCGGCAACCTCCCACTTCACTGCCTTTATGCTCGATATAGAGCCTTTATAATTATATCGCAAACTTTTTCAATATGCAAGTATTATTTTTTTATTTTTTTGTTATTTTTTTTACATAAAGATCAGTATTCATATTTAAGCATCATATTTATATATATAATCGAGTAGAGTAGGAAAATAATTATTTCTAACTAAATTTCATTTGGTCCTTCAGTAATATTACATACTATGACCTCTGCTAATCTTGCTATTTCTTTTAAATCTTCATATTTTAATCTAATAATAAATAAAAAGTACCCCTTAGTCTTTCTAGATTTCTCTAGTCCAACTTTAGGGGTACTCTTCAAAGACCTGCTGATCTTTTTATATTTTATAAACATTACAACTGGGCTTTAACATTTAATCTATAATTTTTTAAAATTTCTTCATATTTTACGCCATAATTATGATTTTCATCACCAACAGTATTTTTAATTGAATCAATAATAAAATCAGTTGCCTTATCTAAATTTGTCTTTAAATCAAGACCATTTAAGATATTGCCAATGATGATTGATGAAAAAATATCACCAGTGCCATGATAACTTTTTTCTTCTTTTTTCTTTAATACAGTAACAATATTTTTTCCATCAAAGGCACTAGCCCCTAACAAATTACCATCCTCTACACCAGTTAAAATAACATTTTTAGCACCTAATTTATATAAATCTTTTATTAGCTTATCTTGGTATTCCTTAGTTTGTTTTTCCAAATATTTATTTCCAGTTAAAAATGATGCTTCTGTTATATTAGGTAAAACATAATCAGCAACACTAGAAATTTTTTTCATACCGTTAACTATATCTTCTCCTAATCCCCAATACATTGAACCATGATCAGCCATTGCTGGATCAACAATAAATAATCCACCTTCATTCAATAGATTTTCTTTTATATCTAAAATATAATCAAATTGAACTTTATTACCAATATAACCTGTATAGATACAATCAAATTTAATGTTTTCTTTTTTCCAATGATTAATAATTTTAGGCATCTCATCAGTTAAATCTAAAACTGTAAAATCCTTAAAACCTGCCGTATGTGTTGATAACACAGCTGATGGCAAAATTGCCGTTTCAAAACCTAATGCAGATAAAATAGGTAATGCGACAGTAACTGAGCATTGTCCATAACATGAAATATCTTGAATAGTTAAAATTTTCTTACTCACAATAACACCTTCTTTACATCTATAAGACTATAACAAAACTGATATTATTAAAAGTACCAATTTTAATTATTTTTTTGATACCAAATTTTATCTTTCATACAAAATCATATTAAATAAGGGGTTATAAAAACTAATTTTTATAGCCCCTTTTGCTTTAATTCAATTATTAATAAATTATAAATTAATGCTTGATTATTAATAGTTAATCATCAAGCAATGTTTTAATACAAGCTTTTTCTAAATTATTACCATAAAAAATTAAAAAGAAGCTCAAAATTGAGCTTCAATATTCTTAAAAATTAAATTTTTCTAATTTTTCCGTTTAATCCATGAAGAACTACACTAGATCCATCATTCTTATTTTCAACAAGCTGCTTTGCATATTCTAAAGCTTCTGCTTGAGTATCAAATAATTTGATTACCTTATCAGAGCCTTGAATAAACACTTTCCATTCTCTACCATCATTATCTCTTTTAGAAACATGATAAATAGTCTTTGGACCCTTTGCAGCAGTGTTTTTCTTTGGAATTTCTAATTTAGTAGGTCCCTTTGCTTTTGTAGTAGCCATCTTTTTATCCCCTTTCAAAAATAGTATAACCTTACTTATTTTCACCTAGCAAATCTTGAATCTCTTCATCAGACATACCACTATCCTTCAAAAGCTTAATATATTCATCAGCCTTTTCGCCTAATAAATTTTCTTTTGAAAATGGATTTGTATTTTCTTCTGAAGCTTGTTCTTCAGTTTGAGGTTCAGTTTCTGCTTTAGCATCCTGTTGTGCAACCTTCTTAACAACTACCTTTTTAACAATTTTCTTTTTAGCAACTGGTTTTGCTTGTTCTTCTTGTTTTTGAGGCTCTTCTTCAGGTTGTGCTTCTTCCTTTACTTCTTGAGGAGTAATCTTTTCCTCTTCCTTAGCCTTTTGTACAGGACGCTTTTTAATAACTACCTTTTTAATAACCTTACGCTTTTTTGCTTCTTCCTTTACTTCAACTGCCTTTTCAACAGGAATACCAAGCATTTCTGCAATTTCTTCATCAGTCATTTCACTATCTTTAAGCATTTGAATATAAGCATCAGCAGCTTCATCAAGCATTGATTCAGCTTGTTGATATTCATCTAAGGTTAAACCTTCTTCAGCAACTTCTTCTTGAGGTTCTTCTACTTCTACAATGTTTCCATCATCATCAAAATAAGTAACCTTGTTTGTTTTAACTCTCTTCTCTTCAGGAATGATTTCATCAATATTAGAAACCTTTGCTTCAGCATTATCGCTAACATCTAAATCTTCTTCAATTGGTGCTTCGTTCTCAATTATATTTTCTGGTTCATTTGAACCTTCAGTAACCTCTTCAGTATCTAAAGCAGTTTCATCTTCTACTTCAGCTTGAGGTTCTTCATTAATTATTTCTGATTCAGCTTCTAAAACAGTATCTTCAGTTGAATCTGTATTTTCATCTTTAGATTCTGGTTCTATAGCTTCATTAGTCTCTTCAGTTTGAGATTCCTCAACAACTTCTTCAGTTGGTGAAGCTATAATCTCTTCAGTCTTTTCTTCAACAACCTGAGGTTCTTCTTCCTCTTCTGGCTCTTCTTGGGGATCTTCTAAATTCTCAGGTTCTGTTTTTTCTTCAACTTCAGGTTCTGATTCTAATGTTTCAACTTGAGCTTCTAAAGTAGTATTCTCTTCTTTTTCTTCCTCTTCTGGCTCTAGCTCTACATCTTGAGTTTCAGATGTTTCTAATGTCTCTTGATTATCTAAAGATTCTTGGTTATCTTTCTTTACAACCTTTACAATCTTTTTAATTATCTTTTTCTTCTTTGGCTCTTCAACCTTTTCTTCCTCTTCTGACTCTGGTTCTATTTCCTCTTGAGCTTCAGATGTTTCTAATGTCTCTTGATTATCTAAAGATTCTTGATTGTCCTTCTTTACAACCTTTACAATCTTTTTAATTATCTTTTTCTTCTTTGGTTCTTCAACCTTTTCTTCCTCTTCTGGTTCTGTTTCCTCTTGAGTAGATTCTACGTCTTGAACTAAAGAAGTTTCTGGTTCTTCATCATCAGTTGTCTCATCTAAAGAAGAATCATCTTTTACTTCTTTATGCTCTTCAACATTATCTTGAGGTTCTTCAACACTCTCTTCAGTAGCTATATCATTTTCTTCATTAACTGCTGGTTCAATTGCATCTTGAATAGCATCAGTTGCATCAGTAGCTTCTTCTTTAAAATTTTCAGATGCATCAGATACTACTTCTTCAACCTTAGGTTCTTCTTGAGCTTCTACAGAAGTATTATTCTCTAAAGCATTAGTATTATTTTCATTTACTAATTCTTCATTATTTTCAACAATTTCTTGTGGCTTTGCCTCTTCAGCTTCTAAACCATGAGGCTTAACAGCCTGTGGCCTTGCCATACCTGGCTTTACTGCTTGAGGTCTTGCCATACCTGGTTTTGCTAAAGTAGGTTTTGCAAGTCCTGGCTTTGCAGGTCTTGAAATATTTGAATCATCAGCCTTACCTAAAATCTTAATAGATGTAGGTCTTTCAATATACATTTCATCTTCATCATTTTCTGATGTTGATTTATTAGATGTAACCTTTAAGAATTGTTGTTCACCCTCCTGAATTATTTGTTCTTTTGGTTCAACATTTTCTTCCTTTTTAGGTTCTTCTTTTACTTCAGCTTCTTTAACCTCTTCTTTTTTAGCTTCCTCTTGTACTTCTTTTTTAACGATTTGTTGTGGCTTTGCCGCAACAACTCTTTTTACCGCAACTTTTTTAATAGGCTGTGCATCAATGTCTGCAGTTTCACTTTTTGAAGCAGCAATAGACCGTACTAATTCATCCATTTTACGAGCTTTAACTGCTCTAGGGTCTTCAGTTTGCTTTTTTGCCACTGGCTTTTTAGTAACTGTTGGCATCAAAAACACCTCCTTTTATGTTTATAAACATAATTCTCATAATATTATATCACAAAGCTAATCAATTTTACAAAATTTTTTATTAACCCATTAATTTTACGTAGAATTCAGCATATTATTGTTCAAGACAATAATCATTAAAATAATTACAAATCATCTTAAATTGATCTAATTTTTCTAATCCTCTAATATCTAATACTATTCTTACTTCTCTATTCATTTGAGTAAGATTAACATTCTTATATTGGTTAGTTAGCATAAATAGCTTTTCACCATTTAAATTAGCTGATTTTTCTTGAGTAAATATGAAGCTTCGATAGCCTCTTCCTTCTTCAATTCTATATATATCTAACTCTTTACAGAAATTATCCATTAATTTTTCATAAATGTATAATAATAAATCATTATCAGCTTCACCGAATCTATCCTTTAATTCAGCAATAAGCTCATTTGTTTCATATACATTTGATAGCTTATCAATTCTTTTATGAATATAAATTCTGGCATCATCATTATCAATATATTCTTTCTTAATAGTTCTTGATACCATTGGATTAGCAAGTGAAGGATCAAGCTTTTCAGGTTCTTCGATAACTTCTTTTTTGTTAATTTCTTCATCTAAAAGCTTCATATACATATCAATACCAATTGATTCAATAAAGCCTGATTGTTCTTCACCTAAAATATCTCCAGCACCTCTAATTGATAAATCACGCATTGCAATTTTAAAGCCTGAGCCTAATTCATTAAATTCCTTTATAGTTTCTAATCTTTTTTCAGCTTGTTCAGTTAAAACCTTTCTAGGCTCATACATTAAATATGCATAAGCTATTTTTGATGATCTACCAACACGTCCTCTAATTTGATACATTTGAGATAAGCCTAATCTATCAGCATCGTGAATAATTAATGTATTTGTTTCAGGAATATCGATACCTGTTTCAATTATTGTAGTACATAATAATACATCATATTCCTTATCAATGAATTTTGATATTACATTTTCTAATTGGTCTTTTCTAAGTTTTCCATGACCAACACAAATTCTTGCGTGAGGAACTAATGATTTTAATTTAATTTTCATTTCCTCAATAGAATCAGTGTAATTATATAAATAAAATACTTGTCCACCTCTAGCTAATTCTTTAGATATTGCATCGGCAATAATTCTATCATTTCTTTCCAATACATATGTTTGAATAGGATATCTATTTTTAGGTGGTGTTTCAATCATAGATAAATCCTTAATACCCATAACAGACATTTGTAATGTTCTAGGAATAGGTGTTGCTGTTAAGGTAATACAATCAATATTAACCTTTAGCTCTTTTATTTTTTCTTTATGAGTAACACCAAATCTTTGTTCCTCATCTATTACTAATAAGCCTAAATCCTTAAATTTAATGTTATCAGATAAAACCTTATGAGTACCAATTAAAATATCAACAGAGCCCTTTAAAGTATCTTCTATTATCTTTTTTTGGGCCTTTAAAGGAACAAATCTTGATAATAATTCAACTCTCATACCATAAGCTTCCATTCTATTTTTAAAGGTATAATAATGCTGTCTTGCTAAAATAGTTGTTGGAGCAAGTATTAAAACCTGCTTACCTCCACTCATAACCATTTTAAATGCTGCACGACATGCAACCTCTGTCTTACCATAACCAACATCACCACAAATCAATCTATCCATTGGTCTTGTTGATTCCATATCACGCTTTACAGCATCAACAGCCTTCTTTTGGTCTGGAGTTAATTCATAATCAAATTCAGTTTCGAATTGTAATTGTTCTACAGTATCTAAAGGACATGCAAATCCTTTTGCCTGAGCTCTTGCAGAATATAAAGATATTAATTTATCAGAAATATCATGAATTCTTTTTCTTGCCTTTGCTTTAGTTCTTGCCCATTCTGTTGTACCTAATGAATTAAGCTTAACACCTTCAACATCAGCTGATGCATATTTCATAATATTTGAAATTTGCTCAAGAGGAATAAATAACGCAGATTTATTAGCATAAACAACATGTAAATAATCTCTTTCAATATTATCCTTATGCTTTATAGTTTTAATTCCTAAATATTTACCAATACCATAATTATAATGAACTACATAATCACCTATATTTAATTCATCATATTTATTAATTTTAACAGCATTTTTATAAATAGATTTATATCTAATTCTTCTTGGAGAATAATTTGTAGAAAATAAAGTTTCTTCATTTATAATTATTAATTTTTCTAATGTCATTTCAAATGAAGGATAATCGCCATGTAATAAATTAATAAAGTTAACCTTTGCTTTTAAAATATCATCTATTTCATTACAAAAAACTTCATTTTCTAATAAATAGCTTTTTAATTTTTGATATCTTTTATCATCTTTAATATAAACAATTAATAAATTGTCCTTTTTAATTTTTAAAAAATCATCCATTATTTTTTTAGGATTTGCATTATAAGGTAATACCTCTTTAGCAAAAACATCTAAATCAGCAGATGAAAAGCTTCTTACACCCTCAATTTCTACATTCGAATTTAGCTCAATTTTTAAAAAAGATTCATAATGCTTCATTCCAAGTAGGCTCATTCCACCCATTCTATTAGCAAATTCATTTAAATCTAATTCTAATGTATTAAATAATTCATTAGATTTAATAGGATCAATTAAATAAATTCTTTTATTATCCTTAAAATCGAAAATAGTATTTAATTCTTCTTCAAAAAAGCTCATATAGCGAGATAATGAATCAAGCTCATTATGGTTTTCTAATTTAAATAAATCAGATTTAACATTATCTGCCTCAATTTGAGATAAATTATAATCAGAAAAATAAGCATTAATTTTATCTTTAGCAAAATTAAATTCCTTATTATCATATAAAAATTCAGATACAGGTAAAACATCAACAAAAGATAATTTTTCTTTTGATCTTTGAGTCATTACATCAAATTCTTTTATTGTATCAACATCATCACCAAAAAAATCAATTCTAATTGGATTTTCATACCCTAATGGAAAAATATCAACAATAGAACCTCTTCTTGAAAATTCACCAGTTTTTGATGTTGTAAAAGTTTTTTCATAGCCTAATAAAACTAATTTATTACAAATGTCTTCAATTTTTATTTCATCATTTACATTTACTCTAAAAATGTTTTTAATCCATTTTTCCTTAGGCATTTCATATTTTATTGCAGCATGCATATTCATAACAATAATTTTTTTATCATTTGAAAGCAATGTATATAAAGTTTGAATTCTTTCAAATAAGAAATCACCTGTTGATGATACCATTTCAGCTGAAATTAATTCATCAGCTGGGAAGAATAAAACATCATCTTCATTTATATATTTAATTAAATTATCATAATATTGTTGAGCTAAATAAATATTAGGTAAAACAACAAAAATACTTTTATCACTTGAATAAAAGTCTGATAATATTAGCATTTGATTATAGCCATCACTTGCTCCTCTAACCTTAATCTTATCCTTTGATAATATATCTTGAGTTGTAGGTAGTAAGCTAAAATGATTAATAATATTCAAATCAAGGCACCTCCTTAAACGCAAAAAGGCCTAGAATCATCTAGGAAAACTAACAATTATGCAATAAAAGTATAACATTAATACCATTTTAAAGCAAGAAAAGGCTCAGATGAGCCTTTCTATTACATAACAGTTCTTATAATTAAATATGTAACATATGCAGCATACATACCTAATAATAATCCACCATGCCATTTTTTAATTTTACCAGTTAAAGCTATACCAAATACAACCATTGTTGCACAAGTCATAACAATTAAATCAACAATAATTTGAGAACCTGTTGTTAAAGGATTGATTGTTGCTGAAATACCTAATACAAATAATACATTAAATATATTTGAACCAATTACATTACCTAAAGCCATTTCATTTTGACCCTTTTTAGCAGCAACAACACTTGTTACAAGCTCAGGTAAGCTTGTACCTACAGCAACAACTGTTAAACCAACTAAGCTTTCAGCTAAATCATGATCAAGCTTCATTGCATCAGATGCAGAAAGTGCGATACCTTTAGCACCAAACACAACTAATTCTCCACCTAAAATAACACCTGCAGCACCTAAAACGATAAATAAAATCATCTTCCAAACAGGCATTGGTTCTTTTTCTTCATCTTCTGCTTCTAAATCAATATCTTCAGGATGCTTTTTAGCATTATAGATTAAGAATAAAATATATACTACGCATAAAACTACTAATACAATACCTTCCCATCTTACGATAGCATAATCACCTAATACACTATGTAATCCAAATAATAATCCAAACAATACACAAAATGCTGTAACCATTATTAGGAATGGATATTCTCTTTTACAAATACTTTTCTTTACAATAATTGGTGTAAATACAGCACTAAATCCTAATACAATTAATAAATTACAAATATTAGAACCAACAACATTACCAATAGCTACATTAGCATTTCCACCATTGATTAAGCATGAAATTGAATCAGATACAGATACAGCAAGCTCTGGACAGCTTGTTCCAATTGCAACAACTGTTAAACCAATGATAAGTGGAGAAATCTTTGCCTTTTTTGCTAAAGCAACAGATCCATCAACGAAAATATCACAGAATTTTACTAAACAAAATACACCAACAATTAAGCCAACAATAAATGTGATAACTTGTAATGCTATTGGCCAATTTTCAATTAAACTAGGTTCCATTTTAATTTATCCCCCTTAAAAAATAAAAAACTATGGCACTACACCATAGTTTGGAAATTTAAAATAATACCGGATAATTTCTTATCGTCCTGACGATATTATTACCATATAGGCTTTCTACTTCCTAGATGGTTATATCATACTCTTATTCATTTCTTCTGTCAAGTTATTATTCAAAGCCATAACCTAATGGTAATATAACAAATCTTGCCATTTTAAAATATTGCTTGCCAAATGGAATTCCAATTATAGTTATACAGAATAATACACCTGTAAATATATAACCTATAGCCATCCAAATACCAGCAAAGATTGCCCATAAGACATTAACAACTGTTTTAAAGCCTGTAACATTTTGTTCAGTAACCTTTTTTCCAAAAGGCCATAAAACAAATCCAGCAAACTTAAACATTTGTAAGCCAACAGGAATTCCTATAATTGTAACACATGCAATTATTCCTCCAAAAAAAGCAGATAATGCCCAAAAGAACCCTCCAAATACGAACCAAATAATATTTCCTATTGTTTTCTTTTTTTCAAAACTACCTTCTTATTAAATTTTGTTATTTTTCCCAAGGGAAAACATAATTTAGCTTTAATGCATCTCTTACAGCTGACATTTCCTTTTGAACTGGCTCAGAAATAGGAACACCCTTATTCTTTCTTTCTTGCCAGATTAAATATTCCTTTTCACCAGCTGAATAAATTCTATCTTCTCCTGGCATTTTCTTAGAAGCTCTTATAGCTCTAATAATATCTCCTGCTTTTTTTCTTACAACATCTTCACCTAAGAAATGATTTGTATCAATAGCAATAAAGAAATGACCTAAATGATAAGGAACCTTATTACCTTCTTTATCTTTACCATTTAAATCTTTACCATAAATACCATCCTGTAAGGCAGCACACATTATTTCAACAGCTAAAGCATATCCATATCCTTTATATCCGCCTAATGCCTCACCTATTCCACCTAAAGTAGTTAAGGCAGCTTCACCAGATCTAATTTTCTTTAATGCAACACCTGCATCTCCTTCTACAGGCTTACCATCAAGACCAATAATTGTTCCAGGATGAACTTTCTCTTTAATTCTTTCATAATATTCAATTTTACCATTTTGAGTAATTGATGTTGCACAATCTAAAATAAAATCAAAATCCTCATCAGTTGGAATACCTATTGTTAAAGGATTTGTACCAAACATACCTTCAACACCAAATGTTGGGGCAACAGTTGGACGAGCATTAGTACCAGTAATACCAATACAGCCTTGCTTGGTTGCTTGTGTTGCATAATATCCTGCAATACCATAATGGCATGAATTTTTAACAGCAACCATACCCATACCATATTTTTTAGCCTTATCGATAGCAAGCTGCATTGCTTTTTTACCAATAACCTGGCCCATACCATCATGACCATCAACAACTGCAGTTGTTTCAGTTTCCTTTATTATTTCAAAATTTGTTATAGGATTTTGAATTCCATCAACAATTCTATCTATATACATTGGCTTAAATCTATTACAGCCATGTGATTCAATACCTCTTTTATCTGATTCTAACAATACTTCTGTACAAATTTTAGCATCCTCTTCAGGTACACCATATCCTTTAAATGCATCAGTTATAAAATTTTCAGCAGTTTTCCAATCTAATATTACTTTACCCATTTATAATTTCTCCTTTATTATTGTTATTTTATATAAAAATTATAACATATAAAAATTGATTTAAAAACAAAAAGATAATCACAATATTTTTGTGATTATCTTTCATTTTCTAGTGGAAAAACATTAATATTAGATATCCAAACACAAGTGAAGCAAAATTAGCAA
>Ga0247609_10005780_pt1 | contig 12053 bp, 10 predicted proteins | sample 172DNAGHGlowgp2_FD_193487 | JGI IMG/M metagenome (GOLD analysis project Ga0247609, IMG submission 193487) | Sheep rumen microbial communities from Palmerston North, Manawatu-Wanganui, New Zealand - 1728 DNA GHGlow gp2 | ecosystem: Host-associated > Mammals > Digestive system > Stomach > Rumen ... | reverse complement strand
GTAAGGCCAGCTATCTGGAGGTGCTGACGGCACAGGAGACGCTGCTGAAGGCCCAGCTGAGCGAGGCCATGAACATCTATAATGGCTCGCAGGCTGTCATCGGTCTCTACATCGCTCTCGGCGGCGGCACGAAGTAAATTGACAATTCTCTCTTTGAGAGTGTGGCGTTGCAATGATAATTGAGTATTGAAAAGAGGATACTTGGTGAAGAAAATACTGTTTTGCATTCTTGCAAGCATACTGGTTTCGATTGCGCCCCTGCGGGCGCAATCGTTCTTCCATTGTGTTGACAGTATCCTGACCTTACACTATTATAAAAGCAATATTGACACCACTTACGTTACGCGCCCTGCGACGAAGTGGACGCTCAGGGCGCGGTTTAATGCTTCGGGCACGCAGATTGAGTCCGAGGAATTGGACAACGACCTGCATTTCAAGTCCATGATGAGGGCTGACAATAATATGACACTCAGTCTGGGTGCCAGCTACCTCGGAATATCGCTTAGCGCATCCATCAATCCTGCCAAACTCTGGGGCAAATACCGCGACACCGAACTGAGCTTCAACACTTACGGACGACGCTTCGGCTTCGACTTTGTCTATCAGGACGCACGCAACTTCACAGGCTGGTATGAAGCAGATGGTATGGAACGCTTCGATATTCCCGAAGACGCGCTTATCGTCAAGACGCTCAACGTCAATGCCTACTACTGTTTCAACAGCCGACGTTTTTCCTATCCTGCAGCTCTTTCGCAGAGCTATATCCAGCGCCGCTCAGCCGGAAGTTTCCTGCTGGCATCATCACTTCAGAGTCAGAGTGCTACACAAAAAGACGAAGATGAGACACGCCTCAAGATGACCAATATCGGCATTGGAGGAGGCTACGCTTACAACTATGTGCCCCACCGCGGCTGGCTGCTCCATATCTCCGCCCTGCCTACATTCATTGTCTATAGCAAGACGGAAGCCCTCGTTGGCGACGATTACGTATCCCTCAAATACCATTTTCCACAGGTTATCATCACCGGTCGCGGTGCTGTAGTTCACAATGCCCGCTCCACGTTCTATGGGCTCTCCATGCACTTCAACTTTACTAACGTCGGGCAAAAAGACAACATCGAAGTTCGCAATATCAAGTGGCGTCTGCGCGCCTTCTTCGGCGTCCGTCTATAGTTTCCTACTGTTTTCTCATGCATTTGTATGGGAAAAACACCCTCCGTGTGAGAAATTAGAAGGTACGATATTTGGTGGTTCGGAAAAAAATGCTTACCTTTGCAAGCCAAATACAAAATATCGATATTTATGAGCAAGAGATTTGCCGAACACAACGGCTTGAATTTGACGCAGACGAACAATGACGTGCTGCTGATGTGGAAGGAGAAAAACGTCTTCTGGCGCTCCGTGACGGAGCGGGAGGGTTGTCCGCAATTCGTATTCTACGAGGGTCCTCCCTCGGCCAACGGTCACCCCGGCATCCACCACGTGCTGGCGCGCTCTATCAAGGACACGTTCAACCGCTATAAGACGATGAAGGGCTTCCAGGTGAAGCGCAAGGCCGGTTGGGACACGCACGGACTGCCCGTTGAGCTGGGCGTGGAGAAGGAACTGGGCATCACGAAGGCCGACATCGACAACAAGGAGTCGTCGAAGTATATCTCTACGGAGGACTACAACCGCAAGTGCCGCGAGAACGTGATGATGTACACGCAGGAGTGGCGCGACCTGACGGAGAAGATGGGCTACTTCGTGGACCTGGACAATCCGTATATTACCTATGATAATAAATATATAGAGACGCTGTGGTGGCTGCTGAAGCAGTTTTACCGGAAGGGGCTGCTGTATAAGGGCTACACCATCCAGCCGTACTCGCCTGCCGCCGGAACGGGACTGTCGTCGCACGAGCTGAACCAGCCCGGATGCTACCGCGACGTGAAGGATACCACGTGTACCGCACAATTTAAGATGAAGAATCCGAAGCCCGAAATGGCTCAGTGGGGTACGCCGTACTTCCTGGCGTGGACCACGACACCGTGGACGCTGGCCGCCAACTCGGCACTCTGCGTGGGTCCGAAGATTGACTACGTGGCCGTGCAGACCTATAATCCCTATACCGCCGAGCCTATCACCATCGTGCTGGCCGAGGCCCGTTTGAACGCCTACTTGCCCGCTGAGGGCGCTATCACCGACGGTGGCGAACTGCCTGAATATAAGAAAGGTGAGAAGCTGATTCCCTATCGCATCGTGGCCCGCTACAAAGGTACCGACCTCGTTGGTATGGAATATGAGCAGCTGATGCCCGCCATCAAACCCATGGGCGATGCCTTTAAGGTGATTCCTGGCGACTATGTAACCACTGACGATGGTGCCGGTATTGTACATATCGCGCCGAACTTCGGTGCCGACGATGCCTTCGTAGCCAAGAAGGCTGGTATCTGTCCGATTGTACTGATTGACAAGAAGGGTCAGGAGCGTCCGGTTGTGGACCTGCAAGGAAAGTATTTTGTCATTGAAGACCTCGACGAAGAATTCGTTAAGAAATATGTGAACGTTGACGAGTGGAACAAGTTCGCAGGCCGTTATGTCAAGAACGCTTACGACGAGACGCTGACCGACAAGGACGAGACGTTGGACATCTCAATCTGCATGGACCTGAAGGCTCAGAACAAGGTGTTCAAGATTGAGAAGCACGTCCACAACTATCCTCATTGCTGGCGTACTGACAAGCCCGTATTGTACTATCCGTTGGATTCGTGGTTTATCAAGTCGTCAGCCTGCAAGGAACGCATGAGCGAGCTCAACAAGACCATCAACTGGCAACCCGAGTCAACAGGTACAGGACGCTTCGGCAACTGGCTGGAGAACCTGAACGACTGGAACCTCTCGCGTTCGCGCTTCTGGGGAACACCGCTTCCTATCTGGCGTTCAGAGGACGGCGAGGAAATCTGCATCGGTAGCGTTGAGGAACTCTATAATGAGATGGAGAAAGCTGTCAAGGCTGGCTTCATGAAGAGCAATCTGCTGAAGGATCAGGGCTTTGTACCTGGTGATATGAGCAAGGAGAACTACGACAAGATTGACCTGCACCGTCCGTATGTCGATTATATCGTGCTGGTCAGCGAGAGTGGCAAGCCCATGAAGCGCGAGACCGACCTGATTGACGTGTGGTTCGACTCCGGTTCGATGCCTTACGCACAAGTACACTATCCCTTTGAAAATGCCGAACTCATCGATAAGAACATCGCCTTCCCCTGCGACTTCATCAACGAGGGTGTTGACCAAACGCGTGGATGGTTCTTTACCCTGCACGCCATCGCTACGATGATTTTCGACAGCGTAGCCTTCAAGAACGTTATCTCCTCGGGTCTTGTGCTCGATGCCAAGGGCAACAAGATGTCGAAGCATGTGGGTAACGTGGTGAATCCGTTTGAGATGATTGACAAGTATGGCTCTGATGCCGTGCGCCTGTATATGATGACGAATAGCGAACCTTGGGACAACCTGAAGTTCGACCCAGAGGGCGTCGCTGAAATCAGCCGTAAGTTCTTTGGCACCTTATATAATACGTATTCGCTCTTTGCGATGTATGCCAACGTGGATGGCTTTGACCCGCAGACGACACAGATTCCTGTCAGCGAGCGTCCTGAGTTCGACCGTTGGATTCTCTCTTGTCTGAACTCGCTGGTTCAGGGCGTTCAGCAGGAGATGGACGGCTATGACCCCACACGTGCCGGACGACTCATCGATGCTTTTGTCGATGAAGACCTGTCTAACTGGTATGTTCGTCTGAACAAGAAACGTTTCTGGGGCAAGGAGATGGACAACGACAAGTTGGCTGCCTATCAGACCCTGTACGAGTGCTTGATGACCGTTGCCAAGCTGTTGGCGCCGTTTGCTCCGTTCTTTGCCGACCAGCTGTATAAAGACCTTGGTGGCGCTTTGGATAGCGTTCATCTGGATAAATACCCTGTGGTCGATAGTTCTGCCATCGACAGAGAACTGGAAGGCCGTATGAGCATTGCCCAGCGCATTACGACCGTGGTGCTCTCATTGCGTAAGAAAGAAGGCATTGCCGTGAAGCAGCCTCTGCAGACGCTGATGATTCCTCCCGTTGACCAAGCTCAGCGTGAGGCCATCGAGACCGTCAAGCAGATCTTCCTGCAGGAGGTGAACGTGAAGGACGTGAAGTTCGTGGAGGGTGCCGGCATCCTGGTGAAGAAGGTGAAGTGTAACTTCCGCACAATGGGTAAGAAGTTCGGCAAGGATATGAAGGCCGTTGCTGCTGCTGTTGCTGAGATGACGCAGGAGCAGATTGCTGAACTGGAAACTAACGGCAAGCTGCAGCTGGGCAGCTATGAGATTCTGGCTGAAGACGTTGAAATCATCAGCGAGGACATCCCAGGCTGGCTGGTAGGCAACGACGGCAACCTGACAGTCGCCCTCGATATCACCTTGACCGATGAGCTGCGTGCCGAAGGTATGGCCCGAACGTTGGTGAACCGCATCCAGAACATGCGTAAGAAGAGCGGACTGGAAATCACTGACCACATCCGCGTGAGCATCGAACCCAACGAGGCATCAACGAAGGCTGTCGAGGCCTTTGGCGACTATATTGCCCGTCAGGTGCTGGCCGACGACTTGAAGCTGGAGGCTAACGATGGTCAGGCAGTGGAATTCGACGATTTTAATCTGAATATTCAAATAACAAAGATCTAATAATTATGACAGAAAAAACTCGTTACACGGACGAAGAATTAGAAGAGTTCCGTGAGATTATCAATGAAAAGCTGGCTTTGGCCAAGCGTGACTATGACCAGATGATGAACGCCTTGATGAACAAGGACTCGAACGACGTTGACGATACATCGCCCACCTACAAGGCATTGGAGGAGGGTAGTGCTACGCAGTCGAAAGAGGAGTTGATTCAGATGGCGTCGCGTCAGCAGAAGTTCATTCAGGGCTTGAAGGCTGCGCTGGTGCGTATCGAAAATAAGACCTACGGCATTGACCGCATTACTGGTAAGCTGATTCCGAAGGAGCGTCTGAAGGCTGTGCCTCATGCAACCCTGAGCGTAGAGTCGAAGATGGCTGGCAAGAAGTAAATGAGTAATTCGAAGACAGTCAAGCGGGGATGGGTGGCAGCACTGATTGTGCTGTCCATCCTTATCATTGACCAAATCATCAAGATTTGGGTCAAGACCCACATGACTTTGCACGAACAGATAGAAATCTTCTCATGGTTTAAGATCGTGTTCATCGAGAACAACGGTATGGCCTACGGCATGGAGATAGGCTCGAAGTTAGTATTGAGCATCTTCCGCATCGTGGCCATCGCCTTGCTGGGCTGGTATATTGCCACTCAGGCGAAAAAACAAGCCCGTTGGGGTTATATCATTTGCCTCTCGATGATTATGGCTGGTGCTGCAGGAAACATCTTCGACTCGATGTTCTACGGACTCATATTTAACGCCAGCTCAGATTATTACACCAGTTACTTCGTGCCTTTCGGCACCGGTTATGCACCCTTCCTGATGGGTAAGGTGGTAGATATGTTCTACTTCCCGCTCATCGTCACCACGTGGCCCGATTGGGTGCCATTCGTGGGTGGTGAACCCTATGTGTTCTTCTCACCCATCTTCAACTTTGCCGATTCGGCCATCTCTGTCGGAGTGGTGCTGCTCTTGCTGTTCTTTCGTAAGGAAATAAGCGAACTTTCGTTAAGAAAGGAGACCAAGGAATCGTTGAATACCGAGACCGAGGAATCATCGCTCAAGCAAACCGAGGAATCATCGAACCAAGAGTCGGAAGCCCATGAAGCATAGCCTGTATATTCTGTTTGTCGTGTCCGCTCTGGCAATGCTTGTGGGTTGTAAGCCAAGTGTTCCGAGTGAGATTATCCAGCCTGGCGATATGGAGGACATCCTCTATGATTATAGCATCGCTCAAGCTATGGCAATGGAAAACGGGCGCGAGAATCATGAATATGAACGCACCAGGTATTTTCAGGCAGTGTTAAAGAAATACGGTGTCACTCAGGCAGAATTTGACTCATCGTTGGTTTATTACTATGGTCATCTTGAGCGGTTGCAACCTATTTATATTGAGGTGAACGAACGTCTGGCAGACGAGGCAAAAATGTTGGGTACTACGATTGGTTCCATTAGTCGTTACTCGCAATACAGTGCTTCTGGCGATACGGCAAGCATCTGGAAGGATAGGACAGACCTGTTGCTGATTCCCCGTCCGACGATGAACCGTTTTGATTTCACGGTGAAGGTCGACACCTCTTTTTATAAAGGTGACTCGTTTATGTTCCAGTTTATGGCTGAATACATCTGGCAGTCTGGCACGAAGGAAGCTACGGTATGTATCGTGACGAAGTACGAGGGTGACAGTATTATCCAGACATCGAACCATGTTTCGGTATCGGGAATATCGCAGATTCGCGTGCCGGCCAATCACAAACAGAAACTGAAGGAGATGTATGGCTTTATCTATTTGGGCGGAGGTAATAACGACGAGACCACTCGAAAGATGATGTTCATCAGCCAGATACAACTCATCAGGTTCCATAATAAGGAAATAAAGGATGAAACAAGCAAAGACAGTATTCAGACGGATAGCCTCCAACGAGGTGTTAACGCCCCAAGGCCAATGTCTGTCCCAGCAGGTGGTAGAATTAACGGACGGGGTGGTAACCAACCTATACCCTTTGGTGCAAGAGCTGTCGAACACCGAATGGATGCAAGGCCAAATCGTGTTGAAAAACTGCCCCGATAATAACATTCGAGCATATTATAAAGGGAATATATTAACTTAAAACGCAATAAGACTATGAATACGAAAGTACGTTTATCAGTCATGAATTTTCTAGAGTTCGCCGTTTGGGGAGCCTATCTCACTTGCATGGGTAACTATCTGGGAGTTGCCGGATTAGGAGACAAAATTTCATGGTTCTATGCTATTCAGGGTATTGTGAGTATTTTCATGCCTACGCTGATGGGTATTGTCGCCGACAAATATATCCAGCCTCAGCGTCTGTTGGGACTTTGCCATCTCGCAGCAGGAGCCTTTATGATAGGTTGCTGGTGGATGGGAGAGCAGGCTGGGTTCGGAAATGAACTGGCTGACAAGTCGCTCTTCATCGCACTCTATACGCTGAGTTGTGCTTTCTATATGCCTACTATCGCCCTGACCAACACAGTGGCATTCACTATTCTGAAGAATGAACGACTGGACACCGTTCGTGACTTCCCGCCCATCCGTGTGCTGGGAACCGTTGGCTTCATTGCTACCATGTGGTTTGTCAACTGTGCTTTCGTCGACGACAGCGGATTCGGATTCACTTTGGCTGAAAATGCCCATAAGTTCCAATATACCTATATGCAGTTCTTCGTATCAGGTATTCTGAGCGTTGTGCTCTTTGTGTATTGCTTTACATTGCCTCAGTGCAAACTGACGAAGAAAGAGGGTCAGGTGTCGCTCGTCGAGAGTCTCGGACTGAATGCCTTCAAACTCTTCAAGCGCCGTCAGATGGCATTGTTCTTCATATTCTCAGCATTGCTCGGCATGTGTCTGCAGGTGACCAATGGCTTCGCAGGCCCCTTCTTGACGAGTTTCAAGGGTATTCCTGAGTATGTCGACTCTTTTGCTGCCAACAATGCCACACTGCTTACCTCTATTTCCCAGATAAGCGAGGCATGCTGTATTCTCTTGATTCCGTTCTTCTTGAAGCGTTTCGGCATTAAGATCGTGATGCTGATGTCGCTCTTCGCGTGGGTATTCCGCTTTGGCTTCTTCGGCATCGGAAATCCTGCTATGCCTGGAGTCATCTTCTTCATCCTGTCGTGTATCGTCTATGGTGTAGCATTCGATTTCTTCAATGTTTCTGGCGGTATCTTCGTCGACCAGGAATGCGATCCTAAGATTAAGGCATCAGCTCAGGGACTGTTTATGATGATGACCAATGGCCTTGGTGCAACTATCGGAACATTGGCGGCAGGTGAGGTCGTCAATACTTTCTGCACTTGGCAGGACTTTGTCGTTAATGGTGAGAAGCAGAGTTTCCTTGTTGGTGAGTGGCAGACGTGTTGGTTTATCTTCGCCGCTTTTGCCCTTGTGATTGGTATCACCTTCGCATTGGTGTTCAAGCCGGAACAGAAACCCATTACAGAGATCAAACATTAAAAGTATGTGAGATGGTTCCCTCGTCTCAATCATCAATATGAAAGAAGTCAGATTCTTTTACGCCCCAGAAGCAACAACGAACAACGAACTGCCTGTTGACGAAGCGATGCATGCCTTGCGTGTGCTTCGGCTACAGTCTGGTGATGAGATGATGCTGATGGACGGCGTGGGCAATTACTATCGTGCCGAGGTTACCCTGGCTCATACCAAGCGTTGTCTGTATGAAATCAAGGAAACCTTCCCTCAGCAGCGTCAGTGGAACGGCAACATTCATTTGGCTATTGCTCCGACAAAGCTGATGGACCGCATGGAATGGATGCTGGAGAAGGCTGTTGAAATTGGCATTGACGAAATATCTTTCATGAATTGTCAGTTCTCCGAGCGTCGTGTAGTCAAGCTCCCCCGTTTGGAAAAGATTGTCATTGCTGCCATGAAGCAAAGCCATAAGGCATGGAAGACGCAATTGAACGACATCGTCAGTTTCCAGGAGTTTATCAGTCAGCCCCGTGAAGGACGTAAGTATATTGCCCATTGTTATGAGGAGATTCCCCGTACCTATCTTTTCGACGAGTTGCGTAAATCAGCTCCGGCGGACGACGCTACAGTCTTAATTGGTCCTGAGGGAGATTTCTCGATTGACGAGGTCCGTCTTGCCGTTGCCAATGGCTATCAGTCCGTGCATTTGGGAGAGAGCCGGTTACGGACTGAGACGGCAGGCCTGTCGGCAGTAATGATGATGCAACTCAGTAAAACGTAACTATGATGATGCGAAAGATAATATTTCTTTTTCTTGCCTTTTTGTGTCTGGATGCTTATGCCCAGACAACAATGCGTGACATGCTGAAAACGATGCCCGACTCGCTGGTTCCATATCTGTCGGAAAACAACCGTTTGGACATGATCGATTTCGTGGACACCAATATGGAGGCTATCGTTACCAACACTTTAGGCGGCAAGAGTCAGATGAATAAATTGACCGACAACTATGTCTCTATTCGTTTGAACGAGTCGTCGGATTTGGCAATGCGCCTCTTGGATGTCGAAACTCCCGTTGACAGTGCCCGGCAGATTGTTTGTGTTGTCACCACTTACGGAACAGATATCCGCGAGAGCACCATTCGTTTCTTTTCACTTTCGTGGAAGCCTTTGCCCATGACCGACTATTTGTTACTACCCGACGAAATGGTGGTTGCAACAATCGGTGATGACGACCCGACATTGACCCTTCAGTACGAATGTCGATTAAATGCACCGGCTAATGAAGAGCAAAAAGCAATCACAAAACCGTCAACAATCCTTAAATGGATGGGTAAATATGTTAAAGGAGATTAAATAATAAAACTTTTATGCGATAATTCTTGTATGGAAACAGAATTATGCGTATATTTGCATGTGTGTTTTTCATGGTATTAGATTATTAAGGTTAATTTGTGGATTGGTTGTCGTGAGACAACCAATCTTCTTTTTATCAAAAAGAAAAGGGAACCCGAAGGTCCCCTTTATTGTTTGTTTGGAATAAATTATTGTTGTTTGTTCTCTTCGGCCTTATGCTTCAGGAATTACTGATACAACACTCTTGTCGCGCTTGCCCTTGTGGAACTGAACTGTTCCGTCAACGAGTGCATACAGAGTATCGTCTTTACCCATAGCTACGTTGTTGCCTGCATTGTGCTTAGAACCACGCTGGCGAACGATGATGTTACCAGCAACAACCTTCTGACCGCCGAAAATCTTAACGCCAAGTCGCTGAGCTGCTGACTCGCGTCCGTTCTTAGAACTACCTACACCTTTTTTATGTGCCATAATGCGTTCCTCCTTTTAAGCGATTACTGATTTAACTTCTACCTGGGTGTACTGCTGACGGTGACCGTTGCGCTTGCGAGAGTCCTTACGACGCTTCATCTTGAAAACGATGACCTTCTCACCCTTTACGAGCGGATTAACCACTTCGCATACTACCTTAGCACCGCTTACGGTGGGTGCACCTACCTGTACTGAACCTTCATTGTCGACAAGCAGTACCTTGTCGAATTCAACAGTTTTACCGGCTTCCACATCCTTCATGTGGTTGATGAAGAGCTTCTTACCCTGCTCTGCCTTGAACTGCTGACCGTTGATTTCTACAATTGCGTACATTGTTGTTTATTAATTGTTTAACGGGTTTTTCCGCATGGCGTGTCGCTTCGTGCAACCACTTTATTGAGCCACCACGGACTAAATCGGCCGCAAAATTACTAAAAAATTATGAAACAGCAGGTGTTTGTCATGGGTAATCCCTGTTTAATTATGATTTATTAACTTATATCAATACCTTATTATATATATAAGGATGAAAAACGGATAGCAATATCAACTTTTTTGAAATAATAAAGCGGTGACCCTCACAGGCAACCGCTCTATATCTTCAATAGGTATTAGTCCTTTTAAGGTAAAAAGATTGTTTTCAGGATAACGGTGCAAATTTACGACTTTTTTTGTTAACCTGCAAACATTTTATCATTTAATTACAAAAATATTTTTTGTGCACCCACACAATTTAAGATTTTCATTAAAAACCTTAAAGAAAACTTGTGCAAACGATTGAAAAATTGATTTGTCTTAAGAAATCACTTCCTTGTCGTGTCTGAAAGTGTAAAATCCTCATTAATATGGATTGTGAATCTTCTGAAATAATTGTACCTTTGCAGCCGGAAAATGAAATTATGTTTGAAATGAAAAGAATATACCTCTTATTTTCAGCAATACTTTTCTGTATGAATGGTATTGCAGGTGTTGTATCGGAACTTGTCAGCGATACCTCCCGTGTTGTGGATTTGGACGAAGTTGTTGTTGTGGCTCAGCCAAAAGAGCAGACGCGCCTGCGCTTGCAACCCCTCAGCAGTTCGGTCTTCGGTAGTGAACAAATGCAGCAACTCAATGTCCGCGACCTTAGTCAATTGTCACAATATGTCCCCTCGTTCTCTATGCCTGCCTATGGCTCGCGTCTTACCTCTTCTATGTATATGCGTGGCATAGGCTCGCGAATCAACAATCCTGCTGTTGGCGTTTATTACGACAATATTCCTTTGATGTCGAAGGCCGCTTTCAACAACCATTTTTACATGTTGGATCGTGTCGATATCCTTCGTGGCCCGCAAGGAACGCTCTATGGTCAGAATACCGAGGGTGGTTTAGTGCGTATTTACTCAAAGAACCCGATGAATTATCAGGGCACAGATATCCGCCTGGGCATTGGTACAGGTCTTTGGCGTAACGTTGAGGTGGCTCATTACCATCGACCCAGCGACAAGTTGGCTTTCAGCGTCGCAGGTTTCTATAGCGGTTTAAAAGGTTTTTTCAAGAATCAGAATTTCGATGAACGAAACGACAAGAGCCTTGAGGCAGGAGGCAAGGCCAGACTGATTTATGCGCCCACTCGGAAGTTAAAGTTCGACTTGACGATTGATTACCAATGGGTGAATCAGAACGGTTTTGGCTATGGCGAGTTTCAGCCGATGCCTGAAAGTTCGGTAAAGCCCTATAGCCTTGATGTCGACGACCCCGCCACTACCATCATGAACGGCTATAAGCGTAACATGCTGAACACGGGTCTTGCCATCAGCTACGACATGGATAACCTGCTCTTTACTTCGACTACAAGCTATCAGTTCCTGCAAGACCGCATGCTGATGGATCAGGACTACATGACGCCAGACTATCTGCAACTGGAACAGCGCCAGAAAATGAACGCCCTCACGCAGGAGTTCGTGCTCCGTTCTCATGATAAAAGCCGTTGGCAGCATGCCACAGGACTTTATGGTTCCTACCAGTGGCTCCGTACCGATGCTCCCGTGTATTTTGGCGACGCCATCACAGGTCCTATTGGTAAT
>Ga0247609_10005777_pt1 | contig 12056 bp, 11 predicted proteins | sample 172DNAGHGlowgp2_FD_193487 | JGI IMG/M metagenome (GOLD analysis project Ga0247609, IMG submission 193487) | Sheep rumen microbial communities from Palmerston North, Manawatu-Wanganui, New Zealand - 1728 DNA GHGlow gp2 | ecosystem: Host-associated > Mammals > Digestive system > Stomach > Rumen ... | reverse complement strand
TCTCTCGGGTGGTGAGCGTCGACGCGTGGCTCTCTGCCGTCTGCTGTTGCAGAAGCCCGATGTGCTGTTGCTTGACGAGCCCACGAACCATCTCGATGCCGAGTCCATCGACTGGTTGGAACAGCACTTACAGCAATATGAGGGTACGGTCATTGCTGTGACCCACGACCGATACTTCCTTGACGATGTGGCAGAATGGATTCTCGAACTCGACCGTGGAGAGGGCATTCCCTGGAAGGGCAACTACTCCAGTTGGCTGGAGCAGAAATCACAACGACTGGCTCTCGAGGAGAAGACCGCTTCGAAGCGTCGCAAGACGCTGGAGCGAGAGTTGGAGTGGGTGCGTATGGCACCAAAGGCTCGTCATGCTAAGGGCAAGGCCCGTCTGAACTCGTATGACAAGATGCTCAACGAGGAGCAGAAGCAGAAGGAGGAAAAACTGGAAATCTATATCCCCAACGGTCCGCGTCTGGGCAATAAGGTCATCGATGCCGAGCATGTGGCAAAGGCATACGGCGAGAAGACACTCTTCTCCGATCTCAATTTCATGCTGCCTCCCAATGGCATTGTGGGTGTCATCGGGCCCAATGGTGCGGGCAAGACGACGCTCTTCCGCCTCATCATGGGTATGGAGCAGGCAGATGCCGGTTCATTCAATGTGGGCGAGACGGTGAAACTCTCCTACGTAGACCAGCAGCATAAGGACATCGATCCTGAGAAGACCGTCTATCAGGTTGTCTCTCAGGGCAACGAGACCATCCGTATGGGAGGCAGGGATGTCAATGTGCGCGGCTATCTGTCACGTTTCAACTTCAATGGAGCCGATCAGGAGAAGAAGTGTGCCGTGCTCTCTGGCGGTGAGCGCAACCGTCTGCATCTGGCTATTGCCCTGAAGCAGGAGGGCAATGTGCTCTTGCTCGACGAGCCCACCAATGATATTGACGTCAATACGCTCCGAGCTTTGGAGGAAGGTCTGGAGGCTTTTGCCGGCTGTGCGGTCATTATCAGTCACGACCGATGGTTCCTTGACCGCATCTGTACCCATATTTTAGCTTTCGAAGGGGAGGGTAACGTCTTCTATTTCGAAGGTAACTATTCGGAGTACGAAGCCAACAAGGCCATGCGTTTAGGCCTTGAAGAACCCAAGCGGGCCCGTTATCGTAAGCTGATGGAGGAATAAGCGGGAACATAATATGGGAATGACAGATAGGGGTGGAATAGACCTTGTTCGGACATTCGTTTGGGTGCTGTCCGTAGGCTGCGTCATGTTGGCATCCTGTTTCGAGGGCAGAAGAGAACCTCCAGAGGCCGATCTGTCGGCCTTCTCGGTTTATGTCGATTCGTTGGATACGCTTCGCTTGCAGCAGACAATCAGGCAGTTAGTGGATAATGACACGTCGAACTGGACGGCTGACAAAAATGTTGCGAAGCGTTATGCAGATAAGAACGTGCTGAGGTGGTCATCGCGAATGGGCGTTTCTGCCGATGCCGACACTTTGCTGGCCTTCCTGCGTCGCGAACTGCCCCGTAACGGCCTTGACACAGTAGCCTTTGGCATCCCTCAGATAGCGGCCGATCTTGCCGTCGTTCATCAGTTGGCCTTTGACTCTGTAGGGCGGAGCATCAATGAGGTGTTGCCCCATCTTGACTATTACCTGTCGAAAGCCTATGTCCGCTATGCCGTAGGGCAGCGCTATGGTTTTACCCGTCCGGAAAAGATCTTGAACAAGCTGGATCATAAGGCACATTCGGAAGATCCCAACGAATATGCCCGTCTGTTTGACTATGAGATTGACGCACCCGACTATGAGACGGCGGTGGAGAAACTGACCGCAGCCGACAGATTGGATTTCTTGCGAGCCTCACATCCGTCAGGTCAGGTCTATGCCGCTTTGCAGGCATGTATCGATACGGCTGCTAACAAAGATGTTCGTCGTAAGTTGGCTGTGAATCTGGAGCGATGCAGATGGCGAATCAAGCATCCGGCTGAGAGTGGTCGACGGGTGGTGGTCAATCTGGCTGCACAGCAGTTGTGGGCGGTTTGTCCCGACTCCGTGCTGTCGATGCGCATCTGTTGCGGGGCACAGCCTACGAAGACACCTTTGCTTGATGGCGAACTCAGTTATATGCAGGTGAATCCCGACTGGATTATCCCGCATACTATCGTGAAGACGGAAGTGGCTCATCACGGGGGCGAATCGGCATATTTTTCTCGTCACAACTATTATATTGTGGAAAAGGCTTCGGGCGATACGCTTTCCCCGGATGATGTGACTCCAAGTGAACTGCGAAGTGGCCAACTGCGTGTCGGACAGCGGGGTGGGGCAGGCAATTCACTGGGGCGTATCGTGTTCCGTTTTGCAAATAATTTCTCTGTGTATCTGCACGATACGAATAACCGCAACGCTTTCAACTACCAGCGGCGAACACTTTCGCATGGATGTGTCCGGGTGCAGAAACCATTCGAGCTGGCCTGCTTCCTGTTGCCAGAGGCCGATGACTGGCTGAAAGACCGCTTGCGTCTCTCGATGGACATAAGCCCAGAGACCGAGCGCGGTAAGAAGTATCTGAAGGAACACAAAGAGGATCAGCGTCCTTTCCGACTGCTGACCTATCATCCGATAGCACCAAAAGTTCCTCTTTATATTGTGTATTTCACGGCCTATCCGAACCCGGAAACCCAAGAAATGGAGCTTTGGCCCGACATCTATGGCTTCGATCGTGTCCTTTCGAAGGCAATGTCACCCTTGCTTGTCCCGTAGTACAATTCGTTGACTACTCTTCTTCGTCCCAGTTGCTGCCTCCTCGTGAGGCGGCAGTTGAGGCTCCTCGCTGGCTGGTGGCTTTGTTGCTGTCTAATTGGAGTGAAGGATCCATGAGAAAATGCGGATTCACATGGATGGTCTCTGTGGCGGGTCTTTGATAGTCGCGTTTTTCCATATTGTAAACGATAAATTAATTTTGGCATGCAAAAGTAGGAATTATTTTTATTCTGACAAAAACTTTTGTTCAGAAAGTTAATAAACGTTTGTCAAAATGTGAGATAGAGCTAAAAAATTTGAGGGCCACCAATCAGTGACCCTCAACCAACACAAAAACTAAACTAGACTTAACTAAAGCTTATCGGGATTTATCACAAACCCCTTATAGCGATTGCAAAGATAAGACAAATTGTCGAAACTTGCAAATGTTTCGCGAATTATTTTGCAGGAATCATGCGCAGATTAGAATTTTATTATGTTATTTAACATATAAGCATCTAAAATGGTCATAGCAGCCATTGCTTCGACGACAGGTACGGCTCGTGGTAAGACGCACGGATCGTGTCGGCCTTGGGCAGTGAACGTCGTTGCATTCCCCTGTAGGTCGACCGTCTGTTGCGGGCGGAGTAGGGTAGCTACAGGCTTGAAAGCCACGCGGAAATAGATGTCCTGCCCGTTAGAGAGGCCTCCTTGTATGCCGCCGCTGTGGTTGGTGGCTGTGGTTACTCCCGTTCCGTTTGTAGCCGTTTCCTTTCCGTCAGTCGCTGCCTTCGTTCCGTTTGTCGCTATGTCATTGCGACATACAAAGACGTCGTTCTGCTCAGAGCCCCGTTGCGTTACTCCGGCAAAGCCTTCACCATATTCGAACCCCTTGACAGCATTAATGCTGAGCATAGCTGCACCGAGCATGCTGTGCAGCTTGTCGAACTCCGGTTCGCCCAAGCCTACGGGACATCCTTTGACAACGCAGGTGATGACGCCTCCGATGGTGTCGCCTTCAGCCTTTATCCGGGCAATGAGCTCTTCCATCTCTCGGGCTTTCTGCTGATCGGGGCAACGCACAGCGTTCTGCTCGCTGAGCGAGAGGTCGTATTTCCGGTAGTCTCTGTCCAGTTCGATGGAGCCTACCTGCGATGTGTAGGCCTGAATGGAGATGCCGAGCTGTCGCAATACCAGCTTGGCCATAGCGCCTCCCACCACGCGGCTGATGGTGATACGGGCCGACGAGCGTCCGCCTCCGCGGTGGTCGCGCGTACCATATTTATTATAATAGGTGTAGTCGGCATGTGAAGGACGGAACAACTGGCGCATGTTCTCGTAGTCTTGCGAATGCTGGTTCTCGTTGCGTACCAGGAATCCGATGGGACAGCCGGTGGTCTTGCCTTCGAACACGCCGCTGAGCAGTTCTACTTTGTCGGCCTCGTTGCGCGAGGTGGTGATGTGGCTTTGTCCCGGGCGACGGCGATTGAGCTCGCTCTGTATGAAGTCCATATCGATTTCGATGCCTGCAGGCATGCCGTCGATGACACCGCCTACACCTGGCCCGTGGCTTTCGCCAAAGGTGGTGAGGGTGAAGAGATTGCCGAAAGTGTTCCTCATGATGGTTTCTGCTTAGTGACAGTGTCCGCAACCACAGCCGCAACCTTCTTCGTGGTTGTGCTTGTGCTCATGACCGCCACAACCGCCACAACCGCCTTCGCAGTCGTCGCAACCGCAACCACAGCCTTCACCGCTCAGATGGTTCAGCATGTGCTGTATCTCTTCTTTGGTAGCGTCGCGGTTTTCGAGCACGAGTCCGGTAAACTGCAGCTGCTGTCCGGCCAGCGGATGGTTCGTGTCTACGGTGACACCGTCTTCCTCTACCTTCTCGACGCGGGCCATGAAGCGACGCTCGTCGGCGTCCATCAGGGTGATGACGGCTCCTTCAAAGATGTTCTCATGATCGAAGTGACCATTGATGGCAAACGATTCGCGAGGCAGTTTGTGTACGCCTTCCTCGTCGTATTCGCCAAAGGCGTCGGCAGGCTGAAGGGTGAAGTCGAATTTTGCACCAGGCTCCAGACCGATGATCTGCTGCTCAAACTTGTCGAGCGTCACGCCGAATCCGCTGATAAAGATGAACGGATTGCCCTGCTGGGTCTGCTCTTCCAGATGTTTATTACCTTCTGCGTCGATAGAGTAGAGCTGGTAGCTCACTGAGATGTACTTGCTTTCTTTGTTGTCCATTGCTTGAATTGTTATTTTGCGGGGCAAAGTTACACATTTTCTTTTTAATACGAAAATCTATGCTTGGTAAATTTTGAGGGGGTAAAATCCCCATATTCTTTGATTTGGGTCAACAAAGAGGGCTGTTTGCGCACACAGTCGCAAAAAAATGATGCGTGGTTCAGAAAACCGTCGTATCTTTGCACCGTCAAAAGGAAACAAAGCCTGGCGACAAAGGATAACAAACAACAAATTAATTAAGGTAGGAGCCGGAGAAAAATTAAAAAGGATAACAAGGATAACAACAAAAAAACTTCGAAGGCTCCGAGTAAAGAAAAGAAAGGGTAAAAAGATGAAAAAGATGATTCTGATGGTAGTGGCCATGCTTAGTATGACAATGGTTTCATACGCCGAGAACGACAAAGCAGACAACACACAGAGTGTAGAGGCCTACGACATGAATGTCAACATGCGCAAACTGGCTGTGACGCTGGGTCTTTCTTACGATCAGATGGACGCTGTACAGGACATTCACCGCACCTTCTGCGCCGAGATGATGATGGCAGCACATGCTGACAAGGACGAGCGCGAGGCTCTCCTGGACAAGGCTGTGAAGAAGGATGTTCGCTACATGCACTATGTGCTTGACGAGAAGCAGTATCGTGCATATCTGCTCCTGCTGAACACCACCCTGCGTAATCGCGGTCTGAAGTAAGTGAGGACACTATTAAACACTAAACGTTTCGGGCACCAAGAGGATGACTCCCCTTGGTGCTTCTTTTTTTTTGTAACTAATTGATTTTCATAACTTTATAATTTGTGCTGAATTGACTTGTAATTCGTGCTGAATTGTCCGGTGGTTCAGCACGAATTACATGACGGTTCGTGCTGAATTTCCTGAAAAAATTTCTTCAGTATGAAAATTATCATTACTTTTGCATCCGGAAACTAAATAAACGAAATAGTATGAAAAAGATTCTGACAGTTTTTTTGGCAATGGTTTCGGCCATTCTTGTGGGGTGCGGTACCGCTTCGACGGTGCCTATTACAGGACGTACGCAGCGACTGCTGGTGAGTGATGCCGATGTGAACGCGATGGCGCTGCAGCAGTATCAGCAGACGCTGCAGCAGTCGAAGCTATCGACCAACGCTGCGAATACGGCTATGGTAAAGCGGGTAGGGCAGCGGTTGGCAACGGCCGTGACCAGCTATCTGAACAAGAACGGCCTTTCCTCAGAGGTGAAGAACTATTCGTGGGAGTTTAATCTGGTGCAGGACAAGCAGGTGAATGCCTGGTGCATGCCCGGTGGAAAAATTGTGGTCTACGAGGGACTGCTGCCTGTTACGCAAGACGAGGCATCGCTGGCCATCGTTCTGGGCCATGAGATAGCCCATGCTGTTGCCAAGCATTCGGCTGAACGGCTGAGCAATGCCTACAAAGAGCAGTATGGAGCGCAGTTAGCCAGTGTCGTCCTGGGCAGTTCGGGCATGAGCGAAGGTACTCAGCAGCTCATCGCACTGGGCCATTCGCTGGGCTCTCAGCTCTATACGTCGGGCTTTTCGCGCAAGCAGGAGAGTGAGGCCGACCACATGGGGCTGATTTTTGCAGCCATGGCAGGCTACAATCCGCAAGTGGCTACCACGTTCTGGCAACGCATGGCGGCGCAGGGATCGGGTTCGTCGTCGATCTTCAGCGACCACCCGTCGGATGCTACGCGTATTCAGAACATTCAGGGATGGATGCCAGAGGCATTGAAGTATTATAAAGCCAGTGGAAAGGCGACGTCTTCGCAGGAACCGAAGACGACGAAGACCATTCGGATCAAGTCGAAGTAATCAGGCGCATGTATTCGTCGTAGCTGATGAAGCGTCCGCCCATAGAGCGAAGGTGGGGTGTCTCGAACTGACAGTCGATGACGACCCCACCGTTTCTTTGTAGGGTCTGCGCCAGATGGATGAGGGCGAGCTTCGAGCCGCTGGGCACCAGCGAGAACATGCTCTCGCCGAAGAATGCCCGTCCGATGCACACACCGTAGAGCCCTCCTGCCAGTTGCTCGCCGTCCCACACCTCGACGCTGGCGGCAAAGCCCTGTCGGTGCAGTTCGGTGTAGGCCTCAATCATGTCGGCTCCTAACCAGGCAAAATCGTCGTCGATGCGCAGTTGGCTGCAGTTCTTGATCACGTTTTCAAAGTCTTCGTTGATGCTGAGGCGGTAGCGCTGCTTGTTCATCAGCGTACGCATAGAGTGGCTGATGTGTATCTCTTCGGGAAAAATGACAAACCGCTCGTGCGGACAGTACCACATGATGTCGTAATAGCGGAAGGCATACCAGGGGAAAATGCCGTGCTGGTAGGCCAAGAGCAGGCGGTCTACGCTCAAATCGCCGCCGAAGGCCAGACAGCCGTCTTCGTCGGCCAGCTTCGGATCGGGAAACCAGAGTTCCTTGTCTAATCGGAAAATCATGTGACTATGACTTCTGGATGTGTAGTTCTTTGTTTTTGTCGGCATCGATGACGGCATGACCGCCGTCTTTCAGACAGCCGAATAGAATCTCGCGCATGAGCAAGGGTTTCAGGCGCCGGGCAATGACGCGGTCTATCTCGCGGGCACCGTATTCGCGGGTGAAACCCTCGTTCAACAGCACTTCGAAGGCGGTGTAGCTCAGCGTCATCATGACGTGTTTGGCGTTGAGCTTTTCTTCCAGTAGGCGCAGCTTCTTCCTGAGAATGAGTGTGGCCATCGTGCGGTCCATATCGTGGAATACGACCGTTCCAGACAGGCGGTTGGTGAATTCGGGCTTGAAGGTCTTCTTGACTTCCCGTAGCATCGCTTCGCCCTTCGACACGTTGCCGCTGAAGCCCACCGAGGCCATCCCTGCATACTGGGCACCGGCATTCGAGGTCATGATGAGCACCACGTTGCGGAAGTCTGCCTTCCGGCCTTTGTTGTCGGTTAGCCGGGCATAGTCCATTACTTGCAGTAAGATGTTGTAGATGTCGCTGTGGGCTTTCTCAATCTCATCAAGCAGGAGCACACAATTAGGGGCACGACGAATGGCATCGGTGAGCAGTCCGCCGTCTTCGTAGCCCACATATCCGGCTGGTGAACCGATCAGTTTGGCTACGGTGTGTTTCTCCGTATACTCACTCATGTCGAAACGCACCAGTTCGATGCCCAGCTCCTGGGCCAGTACACGGGCCACTTCGGTCTTGCCTACACCCGTCGGACCGACAAACAGCAGCGCGGCCAGCGGTTTGTTGTCGTCTGTCAGGCCTGCTTTCGACAGCAGGATGGCCTCAGTCACCTGCCGGACAGCCTCGTCCTGACCGTATATCTGCTTCAGCAGTTGCGTTTGTAGCACGGCCAACCGTTCTGTGTCGTCCTCCTTCACGGCCATACTCTCTACCTTGCAGGTCTTAGCCAGTACTTCAGTAATCTGCTGTTTGCCCACAACCTTCATGCCTTCTTGTGCCGACATTTCGAGGGCTGCGCCAGCTTCGTCCATCAGGTCGATGGCCTTGTCGGGCAGGAATCGGTCGGTGATGTGGTGGGCACTGGCCGTAACCGCCAGTTCAAGGGCTGCGTCTTCATAGACCACGCCGTGAAACTCCTCAAACTTCGGGCGGAGTTGTTTCAGAATATGAATGGTTTCGTCAACGCTTGGCTCCAGAATGTCTATCTGCTGAAAGCGGCGGACGAGACCCTTTGAGCGTGAAAAATACTTGTTGTATTCCTCGTATGTTGTGGAACCGATAAAGCGGATGGTTCCTCCTTCCAGGTAGGGCTTCAGCATGTTCGATGCGTCCATCGAGCTTTCGCCGATAGCTCCGGTACCGACCAGATTGTGGATTTCGTCGATATAGACGATGTTGTTGCTGCTTTCGGCGGCAATGCCCTCCATGATTTGCTTCAGACGGTTCTCGAAATCGCCCCGGTATTGTGTGCCGGCCAGCAAAGTGCCAAGATCGAGCAGGTAGATCTTGCTTTGCTCCAGCCGCTTCGGCACCTGATGCTGCTCTATGCGATGGGCAAGTCCGTATATCAGAGCCGTCTTTCCTACGCCCGGTTCGCCCACATGCAGTGGATTGTTCTTCTCCTTCCGGCAGAGCACTTGGATGGTGCGTTGCAGTTCTGCCTCCCGTCCGATAAGCGGATTATGCTGTTGGTAGGTCTCGTTCAGGCACACAACAAACTTGCGCCAGGCCTCGTTTCTGACTCTTTCGTTCTCGTCTTCATGTTCGTCGTCCATCTCGTAGGCGCTGATGAGTGCGCTCATGAAGTCCTCTGTCTGCTCTTCCAGCGCGTCTTTCAGCAGATAGGCAGCCAACGATTCTTTCAGTTGTAGCATGCTTCTCACGATATGAGTGATGTCTATGTCGGTGGCACTACTGTTGATTACCTGCTGATAGGCCATTTCCAGCATTTGGCTGAACTGTACCGAAAGTTCCGGTTCGTAGGTAAGGCTCTCAGGAACGGTCTCTTCACTCTTCAGATACTCTTCTAGATGGTGTGCCATATCATATTGAGGGAGGTACTCATCGAGGGTGGTTAGAAATGTATCGTTGTCGAGCAGGGCGAGCAGCACGTGTTCAGGAGTGACAAACTCGTGTCGGTAGTTCTTACAGCATTCTACAGCGTCGTTCAGTAGTTCGGCTGCACGGGTCGTATATTTCAGTTCGGACATGATGTTCTTTTTTTATTCAGGTTCACAAGTCAGCCGGAGTGGGAAACCCGCCTCCCGGGCCATCCGTGTGGCTTTTTGGGTCTTAGAGAGAGCCACGTCATAGCTGTAGATGCCAACAACGGCTTTGTCGGAGTGGTGTACGGCCAGCATGAGTGTTTCCGCTTCCTGCTGGCTTTTGAAAAACACTTCGACAAGAACTTTCACAACGAATTCCATTGTTGTGAAGTCGTCGTTATAGATGGTCACTTTGTAGCGTCGCGGTTCGCGCAATCCTGTGCGTTGCCGTTCGCGGGTTACTGATTGTTCCTGGGGCATAACAGTTTGCAAAGGTAGCACAAAAAAGCCACATCGCAAAGGATGTGGCTCGTATTTTTAGTGGAAATTCCTGTCTTTAGAACGGGATGTTGTAGCCAATGGTCAGCATGAATACGCTGTTCTTACGGCTCTTTTCGCCTTCTTTGTTGATCTTTGATAGGCCGAGGTTGTAGCGGAGGTCGATGACGAAGTCGGAAATGTCGTATGAAATGCCAAGAGGAATTGACCAGTCCATAGTTTCGCACTTATCCTTGTAGTCTTCGCCGTCGCTCTTGGCAGACATCAGGATGCCTGGCTGTATGCCGGCCTTCACCTTGATGGCATCCGTTACTCTGTACTGAGCTAAAAGGGGAATGTTCAGATAGTCGGCATTATTGTTGTAACTCTTGCCGCCTTCGTCGTACTTGCATCCCTGCATAGAGTAGAGCAGGCCACCCGAAACACTAAGAACATCGCTGAGAGGATACTCGATATTGGCACCTGCAACGAGGCCGAATTTCGACTTAGCATCGCTGTCGTCTGTAATTGTTGCCATCGTAACACCCACCTGTGGAGTGATAATAAACTGAGCATTTGCTACCAAGCCGCTAACAAGCATGGCTGCCATCAAGAATAATTTTTTCATAATATTAACTTCGGTGGGGCTCTTTTGTTTTTCATGACCTACGGAAGGATGAACCCCTTTTCTCCTCCCTCCGGCCGATTATTATATCGCAAAGATAATGTTTTTTACGAAATACAGATAAAAATGAACAGTAAAATTTGCATTATTTTACATTTTAATAAATGATTTTATAGAGGATTAACAAAACTCCAATACATTTCATTATCAGTCACACTATTGCTATCAATTTTTTCATCTGATCTTCCATTTGCCTACCCTTATAGTTGTTTGTTGAAACATTATTGATTTTACAGTACAAAGATACAATTTTTTTTCGTAAAAAGCGCCATAAAATATGACTTATTTTGCCACTTTTCTGCCCATTTCTCTCCACTTTAAATCTACGTGCCGAATGGCAAAATGTCAATCGACGAAGGCCAAAATGGCACGGAATTTAAACTCGTTTAAACTACGTTGTCAATTCTTTAAACTCAGTTAAACATTGATGGGATTTCGAGAATATAGAGACGCTCATCGAACATAGGTCAATTAATGATGCGTGATACTTTATTTTTGAAGCTTTTCAGATGGATTCTTGCTTTTATTTCGTAATTTTGCAGCCGATTTACAAAGATGAGACTTAACAAAGATGACAGAAGAAAGACGTAATGACTATCGCCACGTGCTGCCTCTACAGATACGTTTCAACGACGTTGACAAGTTCGGACACGTGAACAACACGGTATATTTTCAGTTCTACGATACTGCAAAGACTGACTATATCGCCAGTGTCTGCAAAGGCGTTGACTGGGAACGGCTGGCCATCGTGGTGGTAAAGATTGAGGCTGAGTTCTTGGCTCAGATTAAGGGCAACGACCATATTGCAGGCCGTACACGTATCGTTAAGATTGGCAACAAGAGTTTTCATCTGGAGCAGGATGTCATTGACAGCGACACGCAGGAAGTGAAGAGCCGCTGCCTGTCAGTGATGGTGCTCTACGATTTGGAGCGTCAGCAGACCATTCCACTTCCTGACGAATGGCGCAAGGCCATCAGCGACTATGAAGGACTGGAAAACTCAGTCCAATAATCTAATAGAAGATTGATGCTACCAATGAATATAGGTATCTGCCGAAGCTGATGAGCGCCCATATCATGAGAGCTATTAGCAACAGAAGGACGATGAGAACGATGGCTGACTGCCAGGCTCTTTGGTTCACCTGTTTGATGATGGTCTCGTCGCCGTCCGCTCGAACTTGTTCGCTTTGCTTGTCAAAGAACGAAGCCTTGAATCATCTGCATGTTCTGGATGTTGGTCTTGGAAGGCTGCATATTCAATCTGTTTTGTTTATTCCATTTTCGTAACGGTTTCCGTGACACCAATGTCTACCGGTGTTGGGACGGCTTGGAGATGACCATCATGATGATGGGGCCAGGAACGTTTACCTTGCAGGATTGGGACGAAATAGTTGGAGAATTAAGGAA
>Ga0247609_10005776_pt1 | contig 12056 bp, 9 predicted proteins | sample 172DNAGHGlowgp2_FD_193487 | JGI IMG/M metagenome (GOLD analysis project Ga0247609, IMG submission 193487) | Sheep rumen microbial communities from Palmerston North, Manawatu-Wanganui, New Zealand - 1728 DNA GHGlow gp2 | ecosystem: Host-associated > Mammals > Digestive system > Stomach > Rumen ... | reverse complement strand
GATAAAGACTCGTCGCCATATCGCAACTCGTTATGACAAATTAGCTGTCTGCTTTCTCAATTTTGTTATTATATCTGCTCTTTTGATTCAACTTTAGAGTTTACCAACACGCTCTAATGACAATTCCGTTTTCAAATTGCTTTATCTTAGAGTAGTAGAGTTGCAAAAAAAATGGTCATTTCGCCCCGTCGCCAATTGGTCGCTCGTTCGCAATCAGTTGCTCTTGAACGACCGCCTCGCCGCTCTATTTGATAAATTCGACCGCTAATTTTTCCTACTTACACAATCTGCTTGACACTGCCTTCTCGGAAGTCATTTGCGCGGAATTCTTAAACTTATCGGCAATTCCAGCGTCAAAGTTCTTTTTATCAAACCACAGGAGGAATTTTTATGAACATTGCTATTGTTGATGATCAAATTTCCGAACTCAACGCCGCAAAATCCTATTTACTAGACTTTTTGCAACATAATTATAAAAATCTAGACGTTAATATACAAACTTTTTCCTCTGCAAAAGATTTTCTTGACGTTTTTAAGGTCGGTGTCTTTCAACTCGTCATGTTGGATATTATTATGCCCGATATTAACGGAATGCAAACCGCGCAGATTATTCGCGCTCGCGGCGATAACGACGTTAATATTGTTTTTCTAACCTCAAGCGAAGATTTTTTTCTAAACGGCTATCGAGTCTTTGCTATCGGTTACTTTGTTAAACCTATTACCGACCATGAAGACCATTTTACCAAAACTTTTGAATACATTTTCCCAAAAATCATAATTTTTTGCGCGATTATGAACGAAAATTCGGAGCCTTTGCCGTAAACGCTAGAGACTTCCAACTTACTGCCCATCATGTTTAAAAGTTTTTGCACAATCGATATTCCAAGTCCTGTACCTTCAATGTTGCGATTCTTTTCCTCGTCGAGCCGCTGAAATGACAGGAACAATTTATCAATATCTTCCGCGTGTATGCCAATTCCGGTATCGCTAACTTTTACTTTCAAGCTAAGTGTATTCGCGTCTAATTCTGAACCGCTTATCGACAATTTAACGGAGCCTTCGTGTGTATATTTTACGGCGTTTGTTAGAATATTTGTTACAACTTGGCGAAGTCGCACATCATCTCCGTAAAGACTTTTGGGAAGTTGCGAATCAATTTCCGTCTTGAATTCCAAACCTTTTTTCTTGGCGCGCTCCGAAGTAATATTTACTAAGTCGTCAATAAAATTCAATGTCTCGTATCGAACAGGTACTATTTCCATTTTCCCAGCCTCAATCTTGCTGAAGTCGAGGATTGAATTTATCAAAGTCAACAAAGTTTTGCCCGCGCTCTGAATATTTGACGCATAATCTAAAATTTCCTTCGATTTACTTTCGCGCAAAATCATTTCGTTCATACCGAGCACGGCGTTTATTGGCGTTCGTATTTCGTGGCTCATTTGCGCCAAAAATTGTGACTTGGCTTTATTCGCTGCCATTGCCGTTTCAGACGCCGCTTTTAATTGCCCGTTTACAGAGTCTTGCCAATTCAGCAGTCGATTTATCAGCGAATGAACTATTGAAACGCATATCATCAACAAAAATATAAAGAACGCGCCCAAAAATATGATATTCCCGTAAATATTCCACCAACTGTTTGCTACAACAACCGTGAATTCCGACGTTTTATTTTTCTTAGCCAAACATGCCATAAAATTTTTGCTGTAGTCTTTTATCGTGGAAACTCTGTTACGCGAATAAACTTCCGAATATTCGGTGCCGAAAATATCGGTTGCGCGACGTACAGACAGCTGATAATTGTTGTTCGGGTGATTTATTATAATTCCGTTGCGATCAACCAAAAATGCGTAACCGTCTTTGGTGTAACTTTCGCCCAAAACTTTTACCAAAGTGTCCAAATAAAAATCTATGCCGAAAATTCCCAAAAATTCGCCGTTATTGCCGTAAACTATTTGTGAAATAGTCAAGCAATACAATCCCGTCTGCGCGTCGTAATACGGAGCCGATACGCTGAATCCATCGGGAGATTTTTCCGTATCAATGTACCACTGACGTTTTTCTACACGCCAATTTGGGTCGGGCGATACCCACCCGTTGTTCATGATAAGCGAATCTTTTCTGTAAGGATTAGCCATGTAGCAAACCGATATTTCGGGATAATTTTTCGCTAAGTCGTCCAAAAATTTCACTGCCGAATTGTAATCGTCCATAGTTTCGGGATTGTTGCCTATAACATTAACAAACATGCTCAAAATACTTTTCTGCTTCTCAATCCAATTAGAAAGTTGATATTCGTAGGTGTCAACTTCGCGATTCATCCTTGTATCGCCCCAATTTATTGTCATATTCATGCAGATTCCGAACGCTACAATCATTGCCGCAACCAAAACAGTTATAACGCCGATTCTGGCATAACGACTGACTTTTGACATCTCATCATCATGGAAAATTTTTTCCTCAGGCGATTTTTTCTGATTCGATAAGATATTCGAGAATGAAAACAGATTTTCTATCATATCGGATAGCTTAAGCGCGGATTCTCGCACTTGCGCGGCACACTTGGCAGGGTCGGCGTCACTTTCTATCATTTTTGTGCTTGATAAGTCTAAGATATTATGTAACGGCTCTTTTAACTCTTTTGAAAGTCGCGATAAAAATTCTTCCTTGACGCGCAATGCATTTTCCGCACGCAAGCTGTTACTCCGTGCGTTCAGATAGAAAAAAATTATTGCCAACATCATTACAAGACTTAAGATCGTCGCAAATATTATCTGGACGTAACTTTTCTTGTAAAACGCCCAATTATCAACGCATAAAATCATATACCAGCCGTTTGAAGTTTCGCTACTGAAAATCGTATGCTCCTTGCCGTCAAGTTGCGCCGTAAAACTTTCATGACGCTCGGATTGTATTATCCTGCTCAATATGCTTTCGTAGTCGGGCAATTTGTTTGAAATTTTCTCGCCGACAAGATTCATATCGGTATAACCTATTATCATTCCGTTTTTAGTCACTATCAGCGATTTTCTGTCGCCGAGTTCGCCCAATCGCTGAATCATGTATTGCACTTCGGAAAAGTTAAAGTCGAGCGCGACGACTGTCTCCTTATCCGGCAACATTTTCGACATTGTATAACACATTATTCCGCTCATCGCGTCGATATAAGGTTCCGTGATATAAATTTCGCCGGGATTTTCTGCCGCGCCCTTATACCAATTACGCTCCGTGCCGTGATATTCGGGCGGTACCGCAAAATCTGGAATTATTTCCCAACCTTTACCCGCTATGTATGCGTTGAAACAAACGCCAGACGTTAAATTTACCTGTTCGCGCTTGCGCTTATAAAAAAAATTTCTTAGCTCTCCACGCGACGCGCCAGCTTTAAGCATTTGTTCGGCTTCCATTGCTATTCTTATCGTTGTATCTTGCGCCGTTTGCAATGTGCCTTGAAAGTCCGACCGTATTACTTCCAACTGCATTTGTCCGACTTCTTCGGTCTGATTCGTCGTGATCTGGAATATCAAGCGGTCGTTCATAAATATTACTATCAAAAATATTGCCGTTATCACGCCGATTACCGCAAAATCTGCGCGGCGCAGTATTTGCCAATCGCGAAATTCTTTTGTCATAGCAATTTCCTTTGCCTTTCCGAGAAAATTTGTTATCATTATAAAGTATAGATAAGACACCTTTAGGCGATTATAATAAAAATCGCGCCAAAGTTTTGGATAAAAATGACGACAAAAAGTTTTTAACGGCGGCGGGCGCGAAAATTCTTGTCGTCGATGATAACGATATGAATTTAAAAGTAATAAGCGGGCTTTTGAAGAGAAACAAAATATTTCCCGACTTAGTGGACAGCGGACAAGAGGGAATTGAAATTGCCAAAAAGAATTTTTATCATATAATTTTTTTGGATAACATGATGCCGGGCTTAAATGGCATTGAGACGTTAAAGCGAATGCAACAAGAAAAAATTTTGAGCGATAAAACTAAAGTGATAATGCTTACGGCAAGCGCGATAGCGGGAATGCGCGAAATTTATCTGCGCGAAGGTTTCGACGATTATCTGACTAAGCCGATTGACGTTTCAGAACTTGAGAGTATATTGGCAAGACATTTGCCTAAGGAATTGGTGACGTTTGAAGAGGAGGAGAAAAAAATTATAATTGAGGAAGAAGAAAAGGTCGGCGAAGACGAATTCAGTCGCCGCGATAAGAAAAAATTCTGCGAAACTTGTCCCGATATAAATTTGGAAGTAGCTTTGAAATATTGCATGGACAGCAAGAGCTTTTTGACGCAAATGCTTATGACTTTTTCGAACGGCGGGAAGAAAGCGGACAAAATCGCGGAAAAATTCGCGTCGCAGGACTGGAAAAATTATCAAATATTGGTTCACGCACTAAAGTCAACGTCGTTATCAATAGGCGCGGAAAAATTGAGCGAGTCGGCAAAAAAATTGGAAATGGCAGCTAAAAACGGACAGATTGAAGAAATTTTAGCGAATCACGAGTCTTTAATTGCGGAATACAAAAAAGTTCGGGAGGAGATAGACATATGGCTAAAATCTTAATTGTGGACGATGAAGAAATGATGTTGATGATAGCGCGGCGCGTTTTATCGACGAAATATGAAGTCATAACGGCGGAAACGGGCGAAGAGGCAATAGAATTATTTGAGCGCGAACGCCCAGATATGGTTTTATCGGATTTAATGATGCCAGAGCTTGACGGCTACGAATTGCACAGAATTTTACAGGAAAAAAGCGCGGAGCCAGTGCCGATAATGTTCATGACGGCAGACGAGGACGAAAAGAGCGAAATAAAAGGCTTTGAATTGGGCGCGGCAGATTATATTCGCAAGCCTGTAAGACCGGACGTGCTTTTGCGGCGCGTCGGAAACATAATCGATAATTTGGACAAAATACACGGCTTGGAGGCGGCGGCTCAAACCGATTCTCTTACAAAACTTTTAAATAAAGTAGCTTCGCAGGAAAAAATCGGCGAAATGATAAAAAATTCGGTAGCGGGCGCGTTGCTGATGATAGATTTGGACAATTTTAAACCTGTAAATGATATTTACGGTCATGCGGCGGGCGATAAAATTTTAATAAAGCTTGCTGAACTGATAAAAAGCACAATTCGCGAAAATGATTTGGCGGGGCGCATGGGCGGCGACGAATTCATTGTATTTTTGGAAAATGTAAGCTCGGAAATGACTTTGAAGGCAAAGACAACTTTTTTAAACGAGGAAATAGTTAAATACGCCAAAGAAATATTTGGCGAGACAATGAATATACCTTTGGGCGTGAGTGTTGGCGCGGCATTTGTTCCGAACGCGGGCAGAGATTTTCAAACGCTGTACAAAAAGGCGGACAAAGCCCTTTATGAGGTAAAACAGCGCGGCAAACACGGAATTTCAATATTTGGAGAGCAAAATAACGCTGATAAAGCAATTTTATCGGGAATATCGCAAATGCGGCTTATAATGGACGAGAGAAACGCTGAATCGGGTGCATTTTTAGTTGAGTTTGAGGTTTTCAAGAAAATATATCAACTTTTAGTGCGAATGGCGACGAGTTACAACAAAACTTTTATCTTATTTGAAATTACGCTTGTCGACGAAACTTTTGCGGAGGAGTTCAAAGAAATATTGATAAAGTCTCTTAGAAAAAGCGATTGCGTGACTAAAAGCGGCGAAAATAAATTTTTAGTGCTGTTAGTGGAAATTACAGCGACAAATTTGGAAAAAATTAAGGAAAAAATCCTTTCAAAGGCAAAAAATATCAAAGTATTATTTGAGAGCGATATAATTTAGGGGCTGTTAGTAAATTGATAAGTGACGGTTATTTTTCCGCCTGAAAAAATTCCGCGTCACATGATAATTTTGAGTTTACCAACACGCCCTAGATGGAGGAAATAAAAAAATCCGTGCAAAAAAAATTTCCCTTGACGGGATTATTTTTTTAGAAGAGCTACTATTTTTGATCAAAGGAAAGTGTATTTCAATACAAACAGCACCGTTAAGATATACATGAGCGGCGTAACGTCTTTACCTTTTCCCGTGAAAACGTGTAAGAGCGTGTAGGAGATAACGCCGAAACAAATTCCCTCCGAGATAGAATACATGAACGCCATAGAAAAGATTGTTATGTAGGCGGGAACGGCAGTTAAAGTGTCGTCAGTCCAGCTGATTTTGGCGACTTGTTGCATCATCAAAAAGCCGACGATGATAAGCGCGGGAGCCGTCGCGAACGCGGGAATTGCTAAAAATACGGGAGAGAAGAATAAAGCTATCAAAAATAAAAAGCCGGCTGTCATTGCCGTTAAGCCCGTCTTGCCGCCTTCAGCTATGCCCGCAGAAGATTCGACAAAAGTAGTTATCGTGGACGTGCCCATAAGCGAACCCGCCGTTGTACCGATAGCGTCCGTCAAAAGTACTTGCTTGACTTTGGGAAGTCTGCCGTCCTTATCCAAAAGATTTGCCTTAGACGCGCAACCTATTACCGTGCCGATTGTGTCGAACAAATCGACGAACAGGAAAGCCATTAACACTGTAAAAAATTCAAACGATAAAACGGAACTGAAATCAACTTGCATGAGCGTTGGCTCCAGCGAGGCGGGCATTGACATTATCCCCGACGGAAAAAGACTAAAAAATCCTTTTTCGGGATTGGGGACGTAAAGCCCGACTGCTTGACAAATTATGCCCAAGCCCCACGTCAAGATTATTCCGAACAGCACCGAGCCTTTGAAATTTTTAATCAGCAGGAATGCCGTTACAAGCAAACCGATAAGCGCGAGCAAAACGGTTATCCCTTCCGATTGGAACATGCCGCCTTCGATAGATTGTTTAAAGGAATAAAGCGTGACGAGCGTTGGACCCGCAACGACGATGTGTGCATTTTGCAAGCCAATAAAACTTATGAAAAGTCCAATACCTACAGATACCGCGATTTTCAGCGACGGCGGAATTGCGTTAAAAATCGCTTCACGAATATTTACCAAAGACAGGAAAATAAAAATGACACCCTCAACGAAAATGGCTGCAAGTGCTTGTTGCCAAGTGTAGCCCATGCCGATAACCACCGTATAGGCAAAGTAGGCGTTAAGCCCCATGCCCGCCGAAAGTACAAAAGGCATGTTCGCGAGGAGTGCCATACAAAAAGTTGCAAACGCTGAAGCAAGAGCGGTTGCCGTAAAAATCGCGCCGGTATCCATGCCGGACGCGCCCAAAATAATTGGGTTGACGGCAAGGATATAAGCCATTGTCATAAAGGTCGTAATTCCCGCCATGATTTCAGTCTTAATGTCCGTGCCGCGTTCTTTTAGTTCAAAAAATTTTTCCATATAAAATTCCTTCCTGTATTAAGATATGGAAAGATTTTACACGAAAACTATCGGCAAGTCAAAACGTGCCAAGATTTACTGAACTTTAGCTTTCAACTCCTTAATTTCCTTGTCGTAATTTATGAGCCGTTGCCGATAAGAATGAATCGCGCCGTAGATATAAGCGAAAAACGGCGTGAAGTCTCCGCAATATTTTTTTAGTTCCTTGCGGACGACGCCGTCCAACTGCGCGGGCGTGTACTTATCGTAAAATCTTTGCGTCCAAATCAAATGTTGCTGAATAATGTAATCAATCGGCAACTGTCGATAGTTCGGATTCTTAATAAAAAATTCAAATCCATTCATAAAATCATCAAGCACTTTGGAACCCTCAATCATCAAATGCGTCAGCGCGTGAAGTGATTCTTCAATGGAAACCATTTTGCGCGTTATCGAGTTCGGATTGTGGCGGTAGATGTAAATTATATTCGGGACGCGAACGATACGCGGTGCGGTGCAGACGACTTTAAAATAAAAAACAATATCCTCCGAAGTCAAGAGCTTGTCGAAGTGCAAATTTCTTTCCATGATAAAATCGCGACGATAAAGCTTGTTGTGAACCCAACCAAAAAATCTTCCCTTGTAAAACATTTGCACGCGCTCGGCAAGATTATCTGTCTCAAGGAAAGCCTCTTTGCAGAAGCCGCCCTTTTCCTTGCTAAAGGTTGTGAATTTAGTTTCGGGCGTCACGTCGATTGTCTGATTTTCTGGAAATAAAACTTGCTCGGTATGAACAACGTCGGCTTGAAATTTTTCGGCGGCGGAGACAAGCTCGGCAAGCGCGGTTGGCGTGTACATGTCGTCCGAATCAAGGAAGGCGATATATTTTCCACGACTCATTCTTATTCCGGTATTGCGCGGCTCACTTGCCCCGCCGGAATTTTTTTGGTGCCTTACAATTTTAATGCGCCTGTCCTGTTGAGCCAAACCGATAACGATTTTAAGCGTCTCGTCGGTTGAGCAATCGTCAACGCAAATCAACTCGAAATCGCCGAACGTCTGATTCAACACGCTACGCACGCAAGTTTCTATATATCGCTGTGCATTATACATGGGCAGAATAACCGAAACGCCCGGCAAGCGCGGAATATTCACGGGCGCGGCAGGTTGAGTTGCAACGGGCGTCTTCGGCGCGGGTTTCTTATGATTCTTATTTTTCGTATTTGCCATTATCATTTCTCCATCTTAAAAAAATTTTTTGCCAATATAACACAGTGCTGTTAAAGTTGCAAAACAAATGTTTCACGCGCCGAACATGACGGTTTCAAAATGCAGTCCGCAACAGCGCAGATAATATCGCTCGTTCTCCACAAGCACGCGGTCGGAAAAATCTTTGTCCAAAAATAAATTATTCGGCAACTCGACTGGTTCGCGAAAATATAAATAACTGCCGCCCTTCATCAAAGTTAAGCGGTGTTGGCTGTTAATGTGATGTCCCGCCTCTTTCAAGATTTGATAGGGATAACGCTCGGCAAGGCATTGCATTAACGCGACGTAACGATTTTTTTCGTTGGCAAAAGGTCCGTAACGTTTGCCCTCCAATACGAAAAATAAACTTCCAAAAATTTGCGGTTCAATCTTCCCTGATTTTTCGGCGTGCGGCAGGATAATCTTTGAATTTTTCTGCGGATAAACTTCCATTGCGTCAAGTGCCGCTAACATTTCCTCAATCGTCTGATTTAAATGCAATATGGGCTTTTGATTTTTAAATTTCTTTGGCGGCAGAGGATTAAAATTTTCACGATACAGCGGCTCATAAACTTCGACCTGCATTTTGATATTGCGAACGCCGGCGCGGTTAAAAATAATTCTGATTGCCTTTAAAATCTGTTCAGGCGTGCGTTGAGTTTCCAAGTAAATTATCGGCGCGATTCGGATTGGGCGTTCCATATCGATTGTATTTGTGCGCAAAAAAAGCGTGCGCGTCGGGTCGGTACTGCACAGGCTGTTAATCGTTTCGGGGAATTCTGTATAAAGACATTTGACAGCGATAAAAAATAAATCTTGCCAATCGCGAACGGGAGCGCGTTCACCTAGATAAATTAACGCGGCGGGCATTTCGTTTTCTTTTATCTCTTGCGACTTCGCTGCCAAGTCGATCATTCTTGTCGGCAAAAGTCTCACTCCTTTTCAATTTTTATTCAGAATCATTATAATCAACAACCCGCCGAATTGCAAATAAAAAGTAGGGACTAAAGGCTAGTTTCTCATTCCTAGTCCCTAGTCCCTAACAACTAGTCCCTATTTAATCTATACAGGGGAAAACGGGCGAATCAAAATATTTCCCGACAATTTTAACCGCGCAATATTCGCCGCACATACTGCAAGCCGTTTCCCCCGCCTTATTTCTTGCGCCGCGCTTTTTACGTGCAAGGTCGGGGTCAATCGCAAGATTAAGTTGCGCGTCCCAATCCAAAACTTTTCGGGCGCGAGCCATTTTTAAATCCCAATCGCGGGCACCCGCCACGCCCTTAACCAAATCGGCGGCATGAGCGGCAATTCGCGAAACAATAACTCCGTCGTGAACGTCTTCAATCGTCGGTAAGCAAAGATGTTCGGCGGGTGTCACGTAACATAAAAAATCCGCGCCGCTTATCGCCGCCAACGTTCCGCCAATCGCCGCCGTTATGTGGTCGTAGCCGGGCGCAACGTCCGTAACCAATGGTCCGAGAACATAAAACGGCGCGTTGCGGCAAAGTCTCTTCTCAAGTTTCATGTTCGCTTCAATCTGGTCGTAGGGAACATGTCCGGGACCTTCAACCATAACTTGAACGCCGCGCCGCCACGCCCTGTCAACTAAATTACCCAAAGTTATAAGCTCGGTAAGTTGTGCGCGGTCGGTGGCGTCAGCAATGCAACCAGGTCTCATACCGTCGCCAAGACTTATCGTCACGTCATATTTCGCGCAAATGTCCAAAATGTCGTCGTAGCGTTCAAACAGCGGATTTTCTTTTTCGTTGTGAAGAATCCAGCCCGCAATAAAACTTCCGCCGCGACTTACAATATCCATTTCGCGCTTTTGCGTGCGAAGTTTTTCAATCGCCGAGCGCGTAACACCACAATGCAATGTCATAAAATCTGCGCCGTCTTTAGCTTGCGCCTCAATCGTGCGGAGTAAATCATCTTCAGTCATGGCGACAATCGCGCCGTGCGCTTTAATCGCCTCGACCGTCGCTTGATAAATCGGCACCGTGCCAACCATTATCGGCGAATGCTCAATAATTTTTTTTCGCGAAAGGTCAATGTTATTGCCCGTGCTCAAATCCATTACCGAATCCGCGCCGCATTTAACAGCCTCGTCCAATTTCAAAAGTTCCGGTTCGATTTCGGGGAAGGTTGAACTTGTGCCGATATTGGCGTTTACTTTTGTACGAAGTCCCGCGCCGACGCCGCAAGGTTTTAAATTTTTATGATTGACATTCGCGCAGATTGTTATGACGCCCTGCGCCACGCCGCGCCGAATTTCTTCGACGGGAATTTTTTCCGCCGCCGCTACGATTTTCATTGCGTCGGATATTTTGCCCTCACGAGCCATTTGCATTTGTGTTGCCATTAACAATCACTCCAAAAATTTTTTAAAACGTTTGACGACAAGCCCCGCAAGAATCGCGCCGCAGGTCGTCGAGATTAAAAACGGTATCACGTAAACATAAAAGGCAACGTCGCCCGCCGCTTTGCCCATAAACAAAATCGCTATCGGGTACGCCGCAAGCCCGCCGATTATCCCCGTGCCTAACGCTTCAGCTATAACCGTAAGTAAAATATTTTTCGTCCGCGCATAAACTATTCCGCTAAAAAATGCGCCAAACATACTTCCTGGAAATGCTAAAACGCTTCCTAAGCCCAAAAGATTTCTCAATAAACTTGCCGTGAACGCCGCGCCCAATCCGTATCGCCAACCCAAAAGCACCGCGCAGAAAACGTTTACCATATGCTGAACGGGCGCGCAACGACTGCCCAGCACAGGAAACGATAACAAACTGCCGACGATCGCTATCGCCGTCAACACCGCCGCCAATGTTAATTTTTTTGTCTTGTCCATTTGCCACGACTCCTTAAAACGAAAAGAGACTTCCAATCTGGAAGTCTCCTTTTTGTGCCGAAATTATGTTTCCTACGTCGGCATTATCCATTTCAATCCACGCACCCCGCATTGGTGCGACTGCGGGTCGAAGTGCCTAACTTCCTCTCAGCCTGTTTGCAAGCTCCCCGATATGTAATTTTTAAACAGTTTTCATTGATATTGGTGGAGACGGAGGGATTCGAACCCTTGACCCCCAGATTGCGAACCTGATGCTCTCCCAGCTGAGCTACGTCCCCAAAACGCGGCTATCTTAAACCTTTTTCCGTACCTTGTCAAGAAAAATTTTTGTGCTTGTGAACAGCGCGTGTTATAATCGCTCAAAAAAATTTGGGGGCGATAACATGGACATTTTACAGATAAAAGCGGAGCTGATTCAACTTCGCAAGGAAATTAAGCGGCACAACCGCAAATATTACGAGCTGGACGCGCCCGAAATTACCGATTACGAATACGATAAACTTATGCAACGGCTAAAGGATTTGGAAGCGGCTTATCCAGAATTTATAACGCCGACTTCGCCGACACAAACCGTTGGCGGCGCGGCAAGGCGCGAGGCGGGCAAAATCGTTGCGCATGATGTGCAA
>Ga0247609_10005775_pt1 | contig 12056 bp, 15 predicted proteins | sample 172DNAGHGlowgp2_FD_193487 | JGI IMG/M metagenome (GOLD analysis project Ga0247609, IMG submission 193487) | Sheep rumen microbial communities from Palmerston North, Manawatu-Wanganui, New Zealand - 1728 DNA GHGlow gp2 | ecosystem: Host-associated > Mammals > Digestive system > Stomach > Rumen ... | reverse complement strand
GGTATACCTCCATTTTTAGGAGCAGTAACAGCTAGTATTATAGGTTATTTATTAAGTGTTGTAATAGCTTTAGTATCTCTTCATAAGGATTGTAAGCTTAATTATAGTTCAACATTTAAAACAATTATAAAGATGTTAGTTCCGACAATAAGTATGATATTAGTTGTAGTTATTATAAAAGTATTATTCCCTTTAAATATTAATAGTAGATTAAGTAGTTTATTATATGTAGCTATTTCTGCTATATTAGGGGGAATTACTTATTTTGTTGTTGCTTTTAAACAAGGTATATTAGTTAATATATTAGGGAAAAATATGACTAATAAGATATTAAAGGTATTAACTTTAGGAAAAGTTAAAGTATAGGGGGATAATATGAGACTTAGAAATGTTAAAGATGCTAAGGATATAGTAAGTAATAGTAAATATGTTATTAATAATCCACAAGAATATAAAGGTTCTTTTAGTAAACTATTTAATAATAGTAATCCTATTTCTTTAGAAATAGGTATGGGTAAAGGAGACTTTATTATTAATATGGCAATAAAGTATCCTGATATTAATTTTATTGGTTTAGAGAAGTATCAAAGTATTATAGTTAGAGCTACTCAGAAACTTGAAAATTTAAATTTGAATAATTTGAAATTAATATGTATGGATGCTAAAGAATTAAATGAGGTGTTTGCTAAGGAAATAGATACAGTATATCTTAATTTTAGTGATCCTTGGCCTAAAAAGAGACATGCTAAAAGAAGATTAACATCTGATACTTTTTTGCCTATATATGATAGTTTATTTAAGAAAGATAAAAGAATAGTACAAAAGACTGATAATGTAGGTTTATTTGAATATAGTATTGTTAGTTTAAGTAATTATGGATATGTAATAAAAGATATATCTTTAGATTTGCATAATACATCAAAAGAGAATATTATGACAGAATATGAAAAGAAGTTTAGTAGTCAAGGAATTAAGATTAATTACTTAGAAGCTATAAAAAAATAAATATTTTATTTTACTAGTATTAATGATATAATTTATTAGAAAGAGTGGAGGAAAAATGAAGAAAAAAATAATATTAATTCTTTTTATCTCCTGTATTTTGTGTGGATGTACTTCTATTCAGGATAAAACTATAGAACAAATAATAAATGATTCAACAAGTAAGAATTTAAGAGTTGTTAATACATATAGAAAAGGATATAAGTATAACTTAGCTAAAGGATTATATTCTGTTGATTCAACAGATTTTAATGAAGTAATAGCTAGTAGAGATTATAAGTATTATTTATATGTAGATGGTGTTAGTTATTATAATAAAGTAATAGAAAAGTATGAAGAGAAGAAAGAACCATATGTTTCGATGGCAATTGTTCATGAAGATAAATATGGATATCTTGAAATAAACAAGCTTTCTAGTGATGAGTATTTTATTGAAATAATGTATAATTATGCTAAAATAGAAGTAGTGGTAAGAGAACGCGATATAAAAGAAACTGTGTCAAATTCAATGAATATATTAAAATCTATAAGATTTAATAATAGTATATTAAAAAATGTTCTTGGAGATGGTACCACTCAAGCGAAGGAATTTGATTTTGATATATTTGAAACTGCAAGTAGTAAGAATAGTGAATATTTGGAAGCTATAGATGCAGATATATATCAAGAAGATGAAAGTGTTCACGATTCTGATTTAATAGAGTCTAGAGGTGATTAATGATGCAAGAAAATGAAAACGAAAAGAAAAAAATTGGGTTATTTGGGAAGCTAAAGAATATTCTTTTTGTTGATGACGAAAATATAGATGATACTAAAGAAGAACCTATTTTACCAGATTATAAAAACAAGATAGAAGAAAAAAAAGAAGAAGTAGTTGTAAAAGAAGTAAAAGAAGAACCTCAAACTGTTGGTTCTAGATTAAATAATGATTTAAAAGAAATAAGCAGTGCTATAGAAAAAGTTATAGAAGAAGAAAAAGAGGAACCTATCAAAGAAGAAGTTAAGGATGAAAAAGAATCTCCTTTCTTCTCTTTTGATGAAGAAGAGTTTAAAAGATCTATTTCTAGAGTAGCTAGAAGTGAAGCAAGAGAAAAAGAAAACTTAGCTATGCCTGCTGTAAAGAATAATACTCATAATACTGTTAGTAATAATAAACCTACAAAATATGATTTGCCTTCATCAGTAGTTAGTAGCGTAAATAGTTCTGCACATCCTGGAAGAAAGCCTTTTGTTCCTTCGCCAGTAATATCTCCAGTATATGGAATTCTTGATAAGAATTATTCAAAGGAAGATATAGTTGATAAAAGAACTGATAGAAGAGCAAAAGCTGTTGATAATTTAGATAGAGTTAGAACTAAGGCTTTTGGTGCTCCTAGTGTAGAAGAAGCTAAAACTCAAGAGGTAAAACCTCTAGAAGAAAAAGAGGAAGTAATAGTTAATGATATTTTGGAGGAAAAAGGAGCTAATGTAATAGATACTACTAAAATAGTAGAAACTAAAGAAGAGGTTGAAATACCTAATATAGGTAGTAAACCACTTGATAAAATAGATGATGATACTATTAAATATTCATCTCCTATTGAAGAAGAACTTAATAATATGATTAATAATAATGAAGAAGAAGAGTTAGTTAATGAAGAAGAAACTAATGGAATTAATAGAAATGCTAAATTAGATGATTTTGAAAAAACATCAACATTAAAAATATTAGATGATATTGAAAAAGAATTGAATAGTATAACACCTATTAGTGAAGAAGTTAGTGAAGAAAATAACGATAAAAATGATCAAACAGTTGAAAAAGATATCTTCGATATGATTTCTTCAATGTATGAAGGAGATGAAGAAGATGACAGTGATTAAGTTTTTACAAGCTTTATTACCAGTTATTATTTATATATTGTTGATAGTTTTAATTATAATTGGAATAATAATTGGAATAAGAGCAATACAAACTATGAGAAAGCTTGATAAAGTAGTTGATAATGTAAATGATAAGGTAGAATCGTTAAATGGTTTATTTAATATAGTTGATTTTACCACTGATAAAATATCTTTAATTACTGATAAAGTAGTTGATGGTGCTTCTAATTTAATTGGTAGTATTTTTAAAAAAAGAAAAAGAAAAAAATATGAAGATGATGAAGAGGAGGAAGATTAAGATGGGAAAGAATGGATTTGGTAAGTTTGCTTTAGGAGCTGCTATTGGTGCTGGCTTAGGATTGTTATTTGCTCCTAAATCAGGAGAAGAAAATAGAAAGGAATTAAAAGCTAAATTAGATGAGCTGTTAGAACAACTTAAAGGTGTTAAAGCTGAAGATGTTAAAGACTACTTTGAAATGAAAGTAGCTGAAATAAAAAAAGATTTAGCTGAGCTAGACAAAGAAAAGGTTTTGGAAGTTGCTAAAGAAAAAGGTGAACTAGTAAAAGATAAAGTTGATGAGTTAGCTGTACAAGCAAAAGAAAAAGCTACTCCAGCAGTTGAAAAAACAATTTCTGATATTAGAGAAAAAGTTATAGACTTCCTTAAAACAACTACTAAAAATCTTGAAAAACAATCTAAAGAATCAAAGAAATAGACAACTTGTAGTTGCCTATTTTTTTAATTATAAATATGTTATACTAATTTTAGTAAAGGATGGTTTGTTATGAAAAAGAAAAAAACAGTTATTATTATAATAGCTATGTTGGTTATTATATTCATTACTTCTTTAGTAATAAGTAAGAATAATGAGAATACTATTAGAAAAAGGAATATTAGTAAAGTAGATTATAAATTTACTTTAAATTTTATAAAAGAAGTTGATAAAAACAGAAAAGATAATTATCTTGTTAGTCCTTATTCTGTAGAAATAGCACTTAATATGCTTAGAGATGGTACTAGTGGTAATACTAAGAAACAAATAGAAGATGCTCTTGGTAAAAGAGTTATTAATAATCTTTCTGTTAATAAGAATATTAAAATTGCTAATGGTCTATTTGTAAAAGATTTATATAAAAAAGATATTAGTAATAAATATGTAGAAGGGCTTAAGAATGATTATAGTGTTGATGTTATATATGATGAGTTTAAAACTCCTAAAGTAATCAATGATTGGGTTAATAATAAAACTGATAAAATGATTCCAGTATTATTAGATCAAGTAGATTCTAATTTTGTTTTGGCTATAGTAAATGCTTTAGCAATAAATGAAGAATGGGAAAATTCTTTTAAATGTGAAAATACAATAAAGGATACTTTTACTAAAAAAGATGGAAGTACTATAAAGGTTGCTATGATGAATGGTACTAATAATGGAACTTATTTTGAAACTGATAATGCTAAGGGAGTAGTATTACCATATAAGAGTAAAAATGATAAAGAAGGATTAGAATTTATAGCTATTTTACCTAATGATATTGATTCATATATTAATAATTTAAATGAAAAAGAGTTAAAAGCTATAGATAGTTATAAGGGAAATAGCGAAAGTGAATTAAGAATTGCTATACCTAAGTTTAGCTATGAATATGATTTGCAAGATTTTATGAAAATTCTTCAAAATATGGGTGTTAGGGATGTATTTAATCCTGGAGCTGCTAATTTATCTGCTATGTTTAAAAAAGATAATGATTTTTATGTATCAGAAGCTATTCATAAAACATATATAGAATTAGATGAGAAAGGAACTAAAGCTGCTGCTTCTACGGCTTTTGTAATATCTAAGAATGCTGCTGTGGAAGATTATGTTAGTATAAGATTTGATAAACCTTTTGTATATATAATAAGAGATAAGAAAACTAAAGAGATATTATTCTTTGGTAAAGTATTAGAACCTAATAAATGGGAAGGAAATAAATGTAATGGGTAGAAAAATAAGAGTATTTATTATATTGTTTTTGATAATTATTAGTGGAGGTATAATAGTATATAATAGAATTAATATGAATAATGAAAAGAAGAATGGTAATACGAAAACTAAGATAAAAAAAGAAATAATACAAGGGGATGGAGATTATAAAATTAAATTATTAAAAGCTGTTAATAGTAGTGAAAAGAATAATTATTTAATTAGTCCTTATTCTATTAGAATAGCTCTTAATATGCTTGCTGATGGAGCAGATGCTGAAACAAAAAGAGAAATATTAAACTTAGTTGGTAATGATGGTCCAATTATTACTCCAATTAAGGGAAGACTTAATGTTGCTAATGCTTTATTTCTTAAAGATAAGTATGAAAAATATATAAATAAAGATTTCATTAAAGATTTAGAAAATGAATATGATGCTAATGTATTAGTAGATGAGTTTAAAACTCCTAAAGTAATTAATGATTGGGTAAATGAAAAAACATATAAAATGATTCCTGTTTTACTTAATAATATTCCAGAACGTTTTGTATTAGGGCTTGCTAATTCAATAGCTTTAGATGTTGAATGGGATACAACATTTGATTGTTATGCTACTCATAAAGCTGCTTTTACTAAGATAGATAATACATCTATGGATGTTTCAATGATGTCTAATTCTTATAAATATGGAATACAATATTTTATGCAAAAAGATTATCAAGGTGTAATTCTTCCATATACTTCTTATAATAAAGAGGGAAAGAAAGATTATAAAGCAGATAGTCATTTTGAATTTGTTGGTATAATGCCTAATAATAGTAATATAAAAGATTTTATATCTAATTTACCTAGTGATTTTTTGGATACTTTTGATGATGATGTAAGTGAAGTAAGTAATAAAAATGTTATAGATTTATATTTACCTGTTTTCTCTTATGATTATGATTTATCTAATTTTAAAGATATATTAAAAGATTTAGGTATTAAGAAGGCTTTTAATCCTGATAAAGCGGAATTCTATAATATTATTACTAAAGAAAATAGAGAAAAGTATTCTATTGATAATATATATGTCGATGAAGCTATACATAAAACACATATTGAATTAAATGAGTCTGGAACTAAAGCGGCAGCTGTAACATATTTTGGAATGCTTGAAACTGCAAGCTTCGAAAAGGAAGAACCTAAAGTAATAGAAATAAAGTTTAATAAACCTTTCTTATATTTAATAAGAGATAGTAAAAGTAAAGAAATATTATTCTTAGGTACTGTTTATGAACCTAATAAATATAAGGAGAATACGTGTGATGAAAAATAAGAAGAAAGATAATAATTATTTAATTATTGCTAAAATAGTATTAGTTAGTTTACTTGCTATAATAGGTATATATGGTATTAGTAAGAATAATATAAAAAAAGAAAGGTCTTTTAATGAGTCTATATACTTAGGTATGTTAGAAAATAGAATAATAGATAATGGTGAAGATGGCATCTTATTAACTAGTATTGAGGATTATCATAAATATTTTGATAATGATAAATTAACAGAAGAAGATTTTAAAAATTATAATTATGTCTTACTTCAAGTTGTAAAAGATGATTGCTCTGAAGAAGATTTAAAATTAGTAGATTATACTATTAATGATAATAATATAAATGTTAATTTTACTTATAAAGCTAAGTGTGGCTTATGTGCTCCTAATAATATTTATTATTTAATAAAGGCTGATAAATCAATTAATAATCCTGTTATTAAGAGTAATTATAAAGCAACTAATAAACCTAATTGTCCTGATGATGTAGTATATAAACCTATTATTTATATTTATCCTGAGAAAAAGATGAATGTAAAAGTTAAATTAGGTAATAGTGATAAAGTTATAGTAAGTTATCCTAAGTATGATAATATGTGGGATGTAATAGCTTATCCTGATGGAACTTTAAAATATAAGGGAAGAGAGTATTATGGTCTTTATTGGGAAGGTAAAGAAAATAATGTTAAAGTAAAACAAGATGGTTTTGTAGTAAAAGGGACAGATGTAGCTAGTTTCTTAGAAGAAAAGCTTAGTATACTTGGATTAACTGATAGAGAAGCTAATGAATTTATAATTTATTGGTTACCTAAGTTAGAAATGAATAAATATAATTATATAAGATTTGAAACTAAAGAAGAGATAGATGAATATATGCCTTTAATAATAGATCCTAAACCTGAAAGCATTATAAGAATAGTAATGGATTATAAACCATTAGATAGTAATATAAAGGTAGATAAGCAAGAATTAGTTACTCCTAAAAGAATTGGTTATACAGTTGTTGAATGGGGAGGAAGAGAATTATCTTAATATAGAAAGAAGTAAATATATGAAAGTATTAGTAACTGGAGGATTAGGTTATATAGGTAGTCATACCTGTGTATGTTTATTAGATAATAATTTTGATGTAGTAATATTAGATAATTTATCAAATTCTAAAAAGACAGTAATAGATCAAATAGAAAAAATAACAAATAAAAAAGTAATTTTTTATCAAGGTGATATGATTGATAAAGAGTTATTAAAAGAAATATTTGAAAAAGAAAAGATAGATGCTGTTATAGATTTTGCTGCTTATAAAGCAGTTGGAGAAAGTGTAAGTAAACCAGTTGAATATTATATTAATAATGTATCGACAGTATTAGTTCTTCTATCTGTTATGAAAGAATATAATGTTAAAAAAATAGTATTTAGTAGTAGTGCTACGGTTTATGGAGATCCCGAAAGAGTACCTATTAAAGAAGATGATAAAACAGGTGGTACAACTAATCCATATGGAACTTCTAAGTTATTTGTTGAGCAAATATTAAAAGATTTATATAAATCTGATAATAATTGGGATATAGCAATACTTAGATACTTTAATCCTATTGGTGCTCATGAATCAGGTTTAATTGGGGAAGATCCTAAGGGTATACCTGCTAATCTTTTGCCATATGTAGCTAAAGTAGCTAACGGTGAGTTAGAGTGTTTAAGTGTATTTGGTGATGACTATGATACTAAAGATGGTACTGGTGTTAGAGATTATATTCATGTAGTTGATTTGGCTGATGGACATATTAAAGCTTTAGAAAAATTGGATAAAGAGAAAAAAGGATTATTTATATATAATTTAGGAACAGGTGTAGGCTATTCAGTATTAGATATTATTAAGGCTTTTGAAGAGGTTAATAATGTTAAAGTTAATTATAAAATAACTGATAGAAGACCTGGAGATATAGCTGTTTGTTATGCTGATGCTAGTAAAGCTAATAAGGAATTAGGATGGCATACTACAAAAGATATTAAAGATATGTGTAGAGATGCTTATAATTATGTTAAAAAAAACAGTAAGTAGTTAGGGTGATAAAGTATGGAATATGAAATAATAGGTGGTAGTTTTCCAGTAGTTGAATGTAAGTTAAAAGCTGGAGAGTCTATGGTTACACAAAGTGGTTCGATGGCTTATATGGATCCAACAATTAACATGGAAACAACTTCTAATGGAGGATTATCTAAGGTTGTTGGTAGATTATTTACAAGAGAAAAACTATTTCAAAATATATATACTTCTACTAAAGATGGTTCTACAATAGCATTTGGTACTTGTGTACCTGGGGCTATAATGCCAATTAAGGTGGAACCTGGTAAACCTTTAATTTGTCAAAAATCTTCTTTTTTAGCTTCTTATGGTAATATAGAGTTATCTACATTTTTTAATAAAAAAATAGGAGTAGGGATATTTGGTGGAGAAGGCTTCATTATGCAAAAGATATCTGGTGAAGGTCTAGTATTTATTGAAATAGATGGATCTTATAAAGAGTTTGAACTAGCTGAGGGACAACAAATAATACTTAGTACTGGTTATTTAGTATCAATAAGTGAAACTTGTTCAATTGATGTTCAAACAGTTAAAGGACTTAAAAATATTATACTTGGTGGAGAGGGAATATTTAATACCGTTATTACGGGACCTGGTAAGGTTGTAGTACAAACTATGCCTCTTCCTAGATTAGCAAATAGTATAATACCTTATTTACCAACACCAAGTAGTTCTAATAGTAGTGGAAATGATGCTATAGATGCAGCATCTTCTATAATGAAGTTATTTAATAAGAGATAATATCTCTTTTTTTGTTGTTTAGTAATAATCCTGATGCTATAATATCTTTAGAAAGTTTAGGAGATGTTATGATGAAAAAGAAAATTGCTTTAATTTTATCTATAGTAGTTTTGAGTTTGTTTATAACTGGATGTAAATCAACTACTAATGATAAGAAACAAGAAACAAAAAAAGAGGAAACTAAGGAAGAAGTTGTTAAGGAAGAAACTATTGCTGATAAAATAGAATATGAAGAACACAAATTAGGAAATATAGTATATAAGGCACCTAAAGATTGGGAACATAAATCATCTGATAAATGGGAATATTATTATCCTGATTATAATGATACTAATGTATTTTTAATGTTAGGATCTAGTGATGTAGGAGAAAAGAATATTGATAAAGAAACATTTAGTACATTTGTTGATTCATTTACAGAAGGATTTACTACTTCTTCAGGTATGTCTAATGCTAGAGTTAATTCTAAAACAATTGATAAAAAAGATGATTTCTATATTGGCAAATTAGAAATAAAAGCTGATTTAAAAGATAGTTATAGAGATTTCTTACTTACAATATTATATGATAATAAAACAGGAAAGATGTATTTATTCTGTTTTACTACACCTGAAAAGATATCAGAAGATAATATAAGTATTTATGAAAGAATTCTAGAAACAATTAAACTAAGATAAAAAGATTTAAAATAATTTAAATCTTTTTTTATGTAGTAGATCTTAAATGTTTTAGTAATAATGTTATAGCACTATTTTCGGGATTATCTTTAGGAATAATTATATTTTTGTTTCTTAATATTCTTTTAATCTCTTCTTTGAAGTATTCTTTTAATTCTTTATGTTTATTTGCTAATTTAGCTATTTTTATTTCTTGTTCATTATTTCCTTCTGTATGTTTAAATAATTTGCTGATTATTTCTTTAATAATTCTTATTTGACTTTGAGTTAGATTTCTATTATTTATTATGATGTTTAATAGATTTAATGTTTCATTATAATAACTATCGGTAAGATTATGATTTATAGTATCAAGATAATCACATAGTAAGATAGTTAAGGCCCAATTACTTATTTTTTCTATTCTAGTAGATTCTTTTATTTCTTGATTAAAAATATTTGATAATATATTACTTGGTGTTATTTCTAATAATATACTTGTTACAGTAGGACCAAATTGTTGATATATATTATATAAATCTTGAGTGTTTCTTATAGTATCATGTAAACATGAACATATGAGTAGTAGTTCTATGTTTTTAGATGCTTTATTATCGATAACAAGTTCCATTAAACGAAGATTGTGATCTATTTGATTTTTGTGTATACTTGAGGTGTATTCAATAGCTTCAGTTATTCTTTCACTAATATTATATAAACCTCCATGTGGCTTGTTTAAGTTATTTGGTTTAGTTAAGGGTTCGATATTATAAGGCGTTTCGTTTAATTGTTTAAGTAGAGGAAGATTATAATTATATACCATGTCTATAGACATAAGACTACATAATTGATTTCCTCTTATATTATTTATAATAGTATGTACATCTTCTCCTTTTCTTACAAATTTTATGCCTAGGGTATAATCAAAATGATCACAATATACAATGCAGTGCGTATAATCTCTAGTAGCTCCCCATAAAACTGTTTGGGCAAATCTTTTATCTACCATATTATTCCTTCTTTCTAATTGAATTATAATCTTTCTTTATTTATAATAAAAATACATATATTTTATGTGTACGATAACAGGAGGTTATGATGATAGATTTAGAATTATATAGAGTATTTTATGTTGTTGCTGAAGAGGGGAATATTACTAAAGCGAGTGAAAAACTTCATATTTCTCAACCAGCTGTTACAAAACAAATTAAGAATCTAGAAAGTCAATTAAATACTCCTCTTTTTATAAGAACTAAAAAGGGAGTATTATTAAATGAATGTGGTCAAAAAATATTTATAAAAGTTAAACAAGCTTTATTATTGCTTGAAGAAGCAAGTAATATAGTTAAGGATTATAATGATGTATGCTTTGGTACTATTAGAATAGGAACTAGTACTACTTTAATGAAAAATTATTTACTTAAGTATTTGGAAATATTTCATAGTAAGTATCCTAATATTGTTGTTAATGTGTATACTGATCCTACTAAGGAATTAATTAATAAATTAAAAAATGGTATGATAGATTTAATAATAGGTAAATTTCCAGCTACTGTTGATAAGGAATTAAACTATTTTGAACTTGGAAAAACTAGGTATATATTTGTAGCTAATAAAAAGTATATTAATATAAGTGATAATGTTTTAAGTGTTAATGATTTAAGTAAATATCCAATTATTTTACAGGAATATCCTTCTAATTCACGTATTAGTGTGGAGAAGTATTTTGACGCTAATAATATAAAGATTGAACCAAAGATGAATATTGCTAGCTCTAATTTGTTAATAGATTTTATTAAGATGGGATATGGAATAGGTTATGTAACAGAGTTATATGTTTTAGATGAATTAAATAATAGTAATTTATATGTAATTAATGTTAATCCTAGTCCTGAGAGTATTTCCTTTGGTATTTTTAGTTTAAAAAATAATTATTATTCACAACATATTAATCTATTTATAGATTTATTAAAAAATAAATCTATTAAATAGATCATTATTTATGTATACTATAAGTAGTTAATTAATTCTAAAGGTGATTATTATGGATGAGTTTGATAAAACAAAGAAAGTTATGGCGTTACTAACAAGAATTTCAACTGGTAGTTATTATTTTATTGTTAGTGATAATGAGCAAACTGTTGATAGATTAATTAGTGATTATTCAAAGCAAGTATCTCAAGAATTAACAGATTTTAAAGTGGTTGTTTTTGATTATGCAGAATTGTTCTGATTTTCAAAGTCAAAGAAGTCATACATTTTTCTTAGATTCCCATTTTTCAAAGGACTCTACACCTATTGATTGTTTTCCTGATTGGTTTGACTCTGAAAGATTTGATGAAATTCTATGGCCATCTTATCATAGAAAGTAATAAAAACCGGATATTATTTAGAATTTAATATCCAGTCAATTATTACTTTTTTTTTGCAA
>Ga0247609_10005772_pt1 | contig 12057 bp, 7 predicted proteins | sample 172DNAGHGlowgp2_FD_193487 | JGI IMG/M metagenome (GOLD analysis project Ga0247609, IMG submission 193487) | Sheep rumen microbial communities from Palmerston North, Manawatu-Wanganui, New Zealand - 1728 DNA GHGlow gp2 | ecosystem: Host-associated > Mammals > Digestive system > Stomach > Rumen ... | reverse complement strand
TCCTTCCGACGAACCTGCCATAGAACTTCTCAAGCGCATAAATCCAGAGTTCGTTACTTCTGATAACCTCCATTATGGTACCGATGTCCCGACGAAGTGGCAATTATGTCATATTCAGGATATTGCGTCAGTTGAATTAGGGAAAACACTAGACAGATTAAAGAATTCTGGCGAAGAAAAACCGTACTTGTGTGCGCTCAATGTGAAATGGGATGCTTTCGATTTATCTACTGTCAAAACTATTCGTATTAGACCTTCCGAAAAAGAACGATACGCCATTCAACCTGGAGATTTGCTTGTTTGTGAAGGCGGTGATGTCGGCCGCTCTGCAATATGGATGGAGGACAGGGAAGTATACTACCAGAATGCGCTTCATCGCATCAGGTTCAAATCTCAAGATATCTGCCCGGTATTCTTTCTCTATGTTTTACGTTATTATAAAGAGCACGGAATCATAGATGATGTTTGTAAAGGTGTTACAATTAAGCACTTCACAGGACAAGTCTTTAGATCTATTGATTTACCGTTCCCTCCGGTTAGTGAGCAGAGAAGGATTGTAAAAAAAGTTAAGGCCTACTACAAGATACTTGACGAAATCGTAGCAGGCCTCGATTAAGATTCTACCATGTAACAACCTTATCGACAATCGCTTGTTGTTCAGTTGCCGTTCGTCTCAAATAGATTCTTGTGGTCTCGATGCTCTCATGCCCCATCAAGTCAGCAAGAAAGGCAATGTCGTTGTATTTTTCCAAGAAATTCTTTGCGAATCGATGGCGGAATGAATGTGGGTAAACCACTTTGGAGTCTATACCATACTCGGTTGCAAAATGCTTTAGTTGTTGGGCAATGCCACGCGCTGATATTACTCTTCCATATCGGTTCTTGAAGATATATCCTGTAAAGATTCCTTCGTGTTTAAGCCACTCCGACGCCTCATTCCTCAATTTCTTGGGGATATAGAGGCGTCGGATTTTTCCCCCTTTAGAATATAAGTCGAGGTATCCAACCTCGACATGTTCAGCTTTGATTTTTAGCAGCTCACTGATTCTTGCGCCGGTAGCGCCCATGAACCAAACAATAAAATACCACTCTGTATGCCTATCTGACTTCAGTTTTCTTTTGAGGAACTTGTAATCGGCATCGCTGATGACATTCTCCAGGAAGTTCTTTTGCTGAACCTTCACAAACTTCATTCTGAGTTTATCTTTCCGGATAAACTCAAGATACTTGTTAATCCCCTGTAGCCTTAGGTTCACTGTCTGCGGCTTAAAATGCTCCATAAGGAATCCTTTGTAAGCAAGGAGATTCTCCTTCGTGAAATCACCATAATTGGTAAAGAAATGGTTAACTGTCCAAACATAGGACATGACGGTGTTCTTGGCCAAGTCTGACTTTTCCAAGAATGATTGAAACTTTTGTGTCATAAGCATTTGATGAATGTTTATGAAGTGCAAAGTTACCGTCAATACGTCTCATTATCCGAAGGACGTGCCGTTTGAGGTGCCGGAGGGGTGGTGTTGGACCACCATTGAAGATATTTCGAATAGTATTCTATACGGCGTTAATGAACCGTCAAAAGCCTCGGGGAATTATAAACTGTTGCGTATTACCGACATCCAAAAAGGTAAAGTCGACTGGGAGACAGTACCATTTACTGACTATGATGGTAAAAAAGCAGAGCAGTATTTATTGAGTGATAGAGATATTCTTTTTGCCCGTACAGGTGCTACAGTAGGCAAATCCTATCTTGCCTCTAATGCCCCCAGTAATGCGATCTATGCCTCTTATCTCATACGAGTTCGTTATAGTAATCTCATGTGCCCTCAGTACGTCAAGTTTTTCTTTGAGTCTGGATACTATTGGGAACAGATCTCCAGTAGTTCAGTTGGTGTGGGACAACCTAATGTAAACGGGGCATCATTAGGAAAGCTAATAATACCCATTCCTCCTGTAGCCGAGCAGATTAGAGTTGCAAAGGAAGCGAATAAACTTCTATGTATTATAGATGACCTTGATTATAAGGCTGAATCTTTAAAAAATGATATTGTTGCTGCGAAGTCGAAGATTCTAGACTTGGCTGTTCGTGGCAGATTAGTATCGCAAAATCCTTCCGACGAACCTGCCATAGAACTTCTCAAGCGCATAAATCCAGAGTTCGTTACTTCTGATAACCTCCATTATGAGGCGGTATTACCGGATGGTTGGACCTTGGTTCAGCTATCTTCCATCTGTAGTACGATAAATGGCCTATGGAAAGGGACGAAGGAGCCATTGGTCAAGGTCGGAGTGATTCGTAACGCAAATTTCACGAAGGATTTTACCCTCGATTATTCAAAGATTGAGTATATCAATGTTGAGCTAAAGTCTTTTGCGAAACGGAACCTTGAAGATGGTGATATCATTGTCGAAAAATCAGGAGGCAGCGATAACTTCCCAGTTGGACGCTCTATTCTCTATCTGGGTGAAAACAATGTGTACTCTTTCAGTAATTTCACGATGTCTTTGCGCATTACAGACAAACAAAAAATACTTCCTAAGTATCTTTGTTATGTCCTTCAGCATAGGTATCGCCGCGGCGATATGAAGCAAATGCAGACCCAGACTACGGGCCTACATAATCTACTTACGGAAACCTACCTTTCAATGCTTATCCCCATCCCACCTGTTGAGGAACAGGGGCGAATTGTTGATGCCGTCGAAGAATCATTCCGAACCATTGATAGTATTCGAAATTTGGTCAAGGATAACGAATAGGGTTGTGATTCTGGTTAGAATTCTATTCTGTTCAAGCATAGGAGGCATTAATACTATTGTATTGCGAACAATCTCACCCGAAATAGCTTTAAAAGTTGTACCTGTAGCTTTAGCGTCGAAATAGTCTTTATAACTACACAGTACGTAAAACCAATAATTTAGATTGATTTCTTCTGAACGTGGGATTAATGCGCATAATCCTCGGCCAATACAAATAGTGCGTGGCGTTATATTAAAAACACCAACAGGAGCACGGACGCAACACAGAAGAGAATTGGATGTTGCATATTTCATTGGAGAGGTAGTACGAATACCTGATTCAGAGAGATATTTTTCCGTGAAATAGATTTTCCCTTGATGGAATTCAACACCATCAGTCTTATTAAGTGTATTTCCGTTTGGGGATTGCCCCATCGTAACATTAAATATATCATAAAGTCGACACTCTTGCCATCCTTTGGGGACGCATCCCTCATAATGGAGGTTATCAGAAGGTCTGAAGTCGGGATTAATGCGCTTCAAAAGCTTTATACCTGGCTCATCTAAAGGATCTTGTGGCACCAACTTTCCATGAATTGCGAGTTCTAGTATTCTAGCCTTCGCAGTGCATATTGTATCATTGATACTCGTCCCTGCTTGTTCAATAGAATCAACAAAAGATATCCAATAACTTATTTCTTGTAAGATGCGCTGCTGTTCTCCTCTGGGAGGGATGGGAATTAAGACTTCACGAATCGCTTCTATAGAGATACTATCCTGAGCGGTTGCTTTCTTCTGTTTCGTCAATTCTTTATAACCGGCAGGGCTTTGAAGAAATAGTTTTACATATTCTTCATATATGTCAGTCTGGCTGCCATTCAGAATCTCAATCTTCCCAACGTTTGAACCCAAATGATAAAATCCTTCTTTATCATGTATACCGATATTTCCAATTGTTCCCACATATGGCGTGAGAAGGCATTTTCTCCTCACTTGACTCCTTGGTAAATTATCTGAGATCGCTTTTGGGATGAAGGACTCAAAATGGTAAATAATCTTCCCGTCTTGGACATTCTTCCCTTTAAAGAGAGGGACTCCGTCGTGACCGGTTAGATTATTAGCGATATACTCTGTGTACTCAAAGCCAGCCAGTTTTGTTACAAAGGCTATATCGTCAATGCTCGTCCAACACCACCCCTCCGGCACCTCAAACGGCACGTCCTTCGGATAATGAGACGTATCACCAGCAGATTTGCTCTTTTTCGGGGCCTTGATCTTGCCTTCTTTTATCAGCTTCTCCTTCTCGGCACGGATGCGTTCAAGGAGGACGGAGGCGGGTTCGTCGTTCGGGTCCTGCGGTACAAGTTTACCATGGATAGCAAGATCCAGTATCTTCTGACGGAGTTTCTTGGTATCCATTATTCCTCGATGTTAGCGATGAGTTCTTTCAATTTTGCGACGGCTTCGGCAATCTTGTTGCTCTTCTCCTCGATGGAGGAAACAAGTTCTGCAAGTGTGTAGTCCGTATCGTCCTGAAACTTGATCCAGGTGATATCCAGGCTCGTTTTGTCTCTTTCAAGTATCTCCTTTACCGGATACTTGCGCCAGCGGCCGTTGGGATTCGTTTCGGCGTTGTAGGTCTCCTTGCGTGCATTGATATTGTCGGCATTGTAGCAGGCTACGAAATCGTCCAGATGATGGCGTTCCATGGTGTTGGTGGCCAGCGTGTGCTTGATGCCGGTGCGATAGTCATAGAACCATATATCCTTGGTCTTTTCGCCTTTCTTGAAGAACAGGACATTGGCCTTGACGCCTTGTGCATAGAAGATACCCGTGGGCAGGCGCAAGATGGTATGGAGGTTGAAATCCGACAACAACCTCTTGCGTATGGTCTCACCGGCGCCACCCTCGAAGAGAACGTTATCCGGAAGAACGACAGCGGCCCGGCCTCCGTTTTTCAGCATGATCATCATGTGCTGCAGGAAGTTGAGCTGGTTGTTCTTGGTATCCACATAGAAATCCGGCCGATTGATGTCCACGGAACCTGCAGGACGAGTTCCGAAGGGTGGATTGGCCAGGATGACGTCCACCAACGTGGATGGCTCGCTTTCCAGGGAGTCCCGGCATTCAATCGGGCTCCTGTCGGTCCCGATGCCATGCAGGTAAAGGTTCATGGATGCGAGGGTGACCACGAGAGGTGTATTGTCAACGCCGTGCAGCGCCTTTTCCCGAAGGAATTTGCGCTTTTCCTTATCGGCACTTTGCCCTTTCATGAAGTCGTATGCCGTGAGCAGGAAACCACCGGTGCCACAGGCCGGGTCGGCAACCGTTTCACCGATTTGAGGACGTGTCACGTCAACCATTGCCTTGATGAGGGAGCGGGGCGTGAAATACTGTCCGGCGCCACTTTTCTTGTCTTTACCGTTCTTTTCAAGAATGCTTTCGTAGATAGCACCTTTCACATCACCGTCCATCACAAGCCATGATTCCTCATCGATGAGGGAGATGACCTTTTGCAGGTACACCGGCTTGTCAATCTTGTTCTGGGCCTTGGTATAGATCGTGCCGATCAGATTCTCCTGGTCGCTGAGAACCTTGAGTGTCTTCTCATACTGGGCAATGAGATCCAAACCGTCCAAACCGGTTAAGTCTTCCCAACGATAACCTTCTGGAATAGCCGAAGTCTCTCCGAAGGTTTTCACATTCTCGTCGTCCATTTTAAGGAACAGGAGATAGGTGAGTTGGGTGATGTAATCCGTGAATCCAACGCCTTGTCCGGCAAGGACATCGGCCACTTTCCAGACTTTATTGATAAGGGTTTGTTCTGATGAGGGCTTTGCCATGATGAGTTATGCGGATTTTCTGTAAATCAAAAATTGGGAGAGGGAAGAGAGAGCCTGGTTGGCCTTGTCGAGACCACCGAAGGCCTGGATAATCTGCCCGGCCTGGGTCTTGTCCTCTTCCTTTATGTCTTCTATGGTGCAGGAACCGTTTGTTACGATATAGTTTACAACCTGCTGGAGCAAGGCTTTCTGCGAATCAGAGATGCCTCGCCAGGTCTGGCCGCACCAGAGGTTGAAGTATTTGGCGGCATCGCCTTTGAGGCTTTCCAGTTTTTGGATATGTTTGAATGCGAATCTGACTAGCTGAATGATGTTTGTGAGCGCGTCTTTCTCATCCTTGGTATTGAATTTTACAACATCAGCCGGGCGGATCAACGCATAGGTGTTCCATAGCAGCGATGGATTGAACTTGGCATTCGCGTAGCGAAGCGCAGTCTCAAGTTCCTTGAGCATGGAGTATGTAATGGGCTCTCCCTGATTGTTATAGATAATGCGTAATGCCTCAATATCATCCTTATGCTCAGCAACGTATTTCTCAAAGGCGGTTGTCGTTTGCGTGGCCTCTTCCTGTGAGAAACCTTTGGATATCAATTCATCCTCACCGGGAATCAGTATTTTGACAAAACCTGCGTTCAGGACAAGCAGGTATTCGCGCGCCTCAGGGTGGTTGGCAAGAGCGGATACCAAGCCTTTTCTTTCATGGTTTGTCTCGTTGATGTCCACGAAAGGAGGAAGCGCGCTTTCGTTCAATGCGTCATAAATGCTGGATGCGATATCTTTCATATCCTTCCCTGCAAGGTCGGTGAACTTGGTTCGTTGCTCATCGTCGGCCTTGTTGTAGATACGCGAGAGACGCCCGGCAAGGATCTTGAGGTACTCATCATCCACATATCCATGCGTGGTCCGCTCCAATAGTTCTTTCAAGGTCATGGTGGCCGGTCGTGGATCGGTTCCCGGGCGGGTGACCTTCATCTCATGTTCAGTCACGCCAACGGCATCCACCAGATAGAACAAGTCCTTGCTGAACGCATTGGGTGTTACGATTCGGAGCTGCTCGTCGCCGATGGTCCTAACGCCGCGACCCTTCATCTGGGTGTAGAGGGATTCGGACTCAATGTCGCGCATGAACATCACGACTTCGATGGGCTTCACGTCAGTCCCGGTAGCTACCAGGGTTACCGTGACGGCGATTCTGAATTCCTTGTCGTTGCGGAAATGGCGGATGAGTTCATTGCTGTTGCCGGCAGAGTACGTAATCTTCTGGACAAACTGCGGGTCATCCTCCTTGCCGAAAACCTCCTTGGCGATCTGGACGATATTGCTGGCATGGGCATCGTTGAGGGCAAAGATGAGCGTCTTGGGAAGATAGTCCATATTCTGCTCGCGCGGAGGATCGTTGAACATTTCCGTATAGACAGCGTCGCGATAGGTCTCCAAAACCAGTTTTATTTGTGAAGGATTGACGATGCTTCGATTCAGTTCATTGCTCGAGTAAGTCTTTTCGCCGCTGTTTCTGACGTTTTCAACCTTGCCGGTGTAGCGCGTGACCTGTTTCAGGTTTTCGCCGTCGCGGATGGCGCCACCGTCTTCGGTGGCTTTTGTCTTGATACGGTAGATGCGATAATCCACATTGACCCCATCGGCGATCGACCGTTCCAGTGTGTAATTGATAACCCGGTTATTGTTGAAGAAAGCTTCCGTCTCCGGAGCAGGAGTTGCTGTAAGACCGATGATCCGTGCTGACGAGAAATACTCCAGCACCGAACGCCAGGAGCCATAAATGGAGCGGTGGCATTCGTCAACGATAATCAAGTCGAAATAATCTTTGGGTAAAGCAGGATTCTCCGGAAGAATCACATCGGGTGCCGGAGTGTCGTCGCCCTCGTACTTTTCGTCATCATCAGTATCTTCGATTTCTTCGCCTTTCAGCAGGGAGAAAAGCCTCTGGATGGTGGCGATGACAACGTTGGAATCTTTGGGAATAGATTTGCTCTTGAGCCTGTTGACGGTGAAGATCGTATTGAAGGCATCCCCGGTTTCCGTGAGCTTGAACTTCCCGAATTCGTCTTCGGCCTGCTTTCCCAAGTTATTGCGGTCAACCAGGAAAAGGACACGACGCATCGGTGTGTACGAGAGGAAACGGTAAGAAGCCATACAGGCGGTGTAGGTCTTTCCCGCACCCGTCGCCAGCACCATGTATGCCCTGTTTTGGCCACTGCGGAAACTATTCTCTAACTCGGTGATGGCCTCATATTGGCAGTCACGGAGCCCTTTCTTTTTCAGCGTCGGGAGACCGGCAAACTCATCTTCGATTCCGAGCATCTTGCAGATTTCCTTGGGAGTGTGGACACTTCCGACAGGGATATAGCTTCCGTCATCCGCCCGGAAAAGAGTTACTTGGCCATTGGACACATAAACAATAGGCAGTGGGTTGGCGTAGAACTGATAATACTTGGTCAGTTTGTGTGTGTATCCCTCTGCCTGTGAAATGACTTTTTCCGACGACACGTCAATCGAAGCTTTTTTTGCTTCAAGTACACCGACGGCCTTCCCGTTAATAAACAGAAGATAATCAGCTTCTTTTCCGCCCTCAAGAATTCCTTCCTCAATGGCGGCTGCAGACAGGTTGGCAGAATATTCGTCACGGGAAACGACCTTCCAACCAGCGTCAGTAAACATCTGGTCAATGATTACGCGCGCTTTTTCTTCTGGTGTCATAGTCTCGATAATGCAAATTATAGGAATCTCTCGAAAAGCAAATTTAGCATTTTTTCTCAAGTATATTTCATTGATAGTTCTTTAATCCTTCGCTTTAAAACAAGTATTTGTCAAAGAATAAGGAATGAATTCTATTATAAGGTCGGGTACACTTTGAAATCGATTTAATCATTGATAATCCATGATAAAAATATATATTTGTAAATAAGCCCCAGCTATTGAACCAGTCCAAATCAAAGGAAGAATATAAAACCACTCATTATGGCAGAGAGTAATAAATATCGTTTTAAAGACCTCAATGTTGAAGAATGTTTTAAAGACTTTTATACGGTCCCTGATTATCAACGTGAATACGTTTGGCGTGCAGAATATGAAGTCGCTCAATTGTTGATTGACTTGTATGATGAGTTTTCGGGAGACAAGACCAAAGAGTATTTCATCGGAACAACAGTTGTCTATGATAACGATGGACAGAAGGAACTTATTGATGGGCAACAACGAACGACAACTCTTTTTCTGATGCTCTGTGCTTTCCGGAATCTGTATGCTTTAAGAGGACTTCCTACAAATGTCGCCGATCAATTGCTTCAGAATGTTCGATTAAACGAAAACGGAGACGAGGTTTCCCAACTTCATCTTGTATTACAGTATCCAGATAGTGAGACAATCCTACAACAGATTGTTAATAGGGCTGCGAAAAGAACGATGACATCGGACAGTGCTAAGAGAATCAATAATGCCTATGAAACAATATTTAAATTCATTGAAGATAATACTGAAAAGGATCTCGATGAACTCAAGTCATTTTTTATGTATTTTCTTAGGAAACTGAAGTTTATCCAGATTCTTACTCCCGATATTAACGATGCTCTTAAGATCTTTGAAACCATCAATGATCGAGGTGTTGGTCTTAATCCTATGGATCTACTCAAGAATCTCATCTTCCAGCAAGTTCCCAGAGATAAATTTTACAAACTTAAAGACAAGTGGAAGGATCTTATTGATACTCTTGAAAATGAACATGAAAAGCCTCTTCGTTTTTTGAGGTATTTTATCATTTCCAATTATCCGAGCGTAAACAATTCCTCGAATCCAAATCGTGGCGACGAGAACACTATTCGAGAGGATGAAATCTATAAATGGTTTACGCGCAAGGAGAATGTCCATCTTTACTCGAACGACCCTTATAAATTCGTGGATCTTCTCATAGAGAACGCTAGGTGCTATGTGAATTTTGCGAAAGGTAAGGATCAGATGGGTAACTATAATATCAATTTATCCAATATTATTCGCCTTGGTGGCAATGCATTCCGGCAGCACATCATTCTACTCTTAGCTGCAAGGGAGTTTAGCCCTGAGATGTTCAATTATCTCAGCAAATGTATCGAAACCTATTTGTTCTACTTCCTTTTTACAAAAGAACAGGCGAAAATATACGAAAAACAGTTTGGGAAGTGGGACCTTACCCTTGGAGATGTCACGACGCTTGATGACCTGAAGGATTGGGTGGCCGAAAACATTCGGCCAGAGATTGATAAAAAAGAGACCGAATATCGATTACGTTTTCTCTCCTTCACCCAGAACGATCTTCAGCAGTATCGTGTTAGATATATCCTTGCCAAGATTACCCAATATGTTGACTCCGCTAGAACGGGTGTTATTTCAGCATCGTCCCTTTCAAACTATATCAAGGCGGGTGTAGAGATTGAGCATATTCTTCCTCAAACGCCCATGCCGGGAATGGCCGAACAGATTCCAGACTATGATCATGTAAAAACGATGCTTGGTAACCTCACGCTTATTGAGAAATCAATGAATGATGTAATTAAAAATAAGGGTTACGAAGAGAAGGTCTTGGAATACGAAAAGTCTCCATTTTATCTTACCAAGTCCCTCGCTAAACTGGATTCCGTTGGGCTAAATTCTGCCATCAATCGTATTAATACGATGCTTAAAAGCTATGATCATTGGAATGCTGGCACGGTAGCGGATCGTCAAGAACTCTTATATGAGCTTTCACGTTGTATTTGGACGTTAGAATAACATGATAGAACAGAAAAGGCATATTATGCGATTAATTAACAAGCATAGGTCGTTATCCCGAATTGCATTTATTCTCGTGTTATTCCTGCTTTCCGGAGACTTGTCCGCACAAACAAGAACTACCCATATTACTCTCAAGAATGGGGTGGTTCTTATAGGACAGTTAAAGGAACTTGATCCGTTATCTCATGTGGTAATAAGTATAGCTGGTGTCGATACTCGGATTGAGATGGGCACCGTTGCTTCCATAAAAGAAGCGGAGATAGAATCTGTTAAAGTCGAAAACCCGATTGAAGAGGATTTACAGATTGAAGAAGATCCTTCGAATCTTCCAGAATCATTTACGTTTAAAATTGGTGATGAGGAGTACGAAATGGTTTTGATAAGAGGCGGTGATTTCCAAATGGGGTTTGACGGGAGATATAGCCTTGAGATGAAGAGTGAGCCGATTCATCCTGTGCGCGTCGGTAGTTTCTACATCAACCGAAAACCTGTTAGTAACGCAGCAGCATTATTATTAATGGATAGAAAGATACCATTTCTCGAGACTCCTCGTTCAGCATGTCGCATGTATGAATGGGAAAAAGCAAAGAAGCTTGTCGAAATAATTGCGGAGAAGGCCGGATATGGCTTTCGCTTACCAACTGAGGCTGAATGGGAGTATATGGCGACTGTTTCCAACGGGTATAAACTGCTTGATTGGAAAAATGATGAACGAAACTGGTGCCTTGACTATTTTGGTGAGTATCCAAGTTCAGAGAAGATTTTACTGAATCCAACGGGACCAATTGTAGGGAAAAAGCATGTGGTACGAGAATTTGATTTCTCCTTTAACGAAATCTATAGACGGAGAGACCGCACTGATATGCTAGACAATGTACTTGTACGTTTCGTTCTTCCTGCGAAACAATGGTTTGAAAAGGAATTGTGAGACACACAGAAAAAAGGACGCCGCCCGGAGGGGTGACGTCCTTTTGTCAGTGACCAGACGGCAGAGCGGAGGCCGTGTCTGAGGGCTTGACCCGAGGACTTATAGGCCGGGAGCGCCGGGGGCATTAGGGGGCAGCGCCCCCTCAAAAGGGGAGTTAGCCGTCAAGCGCCCTCCCGACATGGCGATACCGCTGAAAGCCGACATGGAGCCCGCCCAGTCCGTCCCGACGATGAAAGGGGCTCAGAGGTGATCCTATCGTCCCAAAACGATGGACGAAGGAATCAAAAACCGGCGAAAATGACGCTAACGTCCCGGTTTTTGGGACGTTAGAATCAGTGGAGGTGTTTGAGTGAGCGAGTAATCGTGCCGAATCGGGCTCGTTACACAATTATTGACAAAAATGGCCGATAATTGTGCGTGGACGGCCGTTTTGCACAATTACCCGAGACGTCAGCCGAAACGAAAAAGGACGCCGCCCGGGAGGGGAGACGTCCTTTTTCGGTGACAGGGAGAGGGATTACTTCTCGAAGAAGCGCTTGTAGAGGCCCAGGAAGCCGGCGCCGTGGCGGGCTTCGTCCTTGGCCATCTCATGGATGGTGTCGTGGATGGCGTCGTAGCCGAGTTTCTTCGCCTTCATGGCGATGGCCAGTTTGCCTTCGCAGGCGCCGGCTTCGGCTTCGTAACGCTTCTTGAGGTTGGTCTTGGTGTCCCAGACCACTTCGCCGAGGAGTTCGGCGATGCGGGCGGCGTGGTCGGCCTCCTCGAAGGCGTAGCGCTTGAAGGCGTCTG
>Ga0247609_10005771_pt1 | contig 12061 bp, 10 predicted proteins | sample 172DNAGHGlowgp2_FD_193487 | JGI IMG/M metagenome (GOLD analysis project Ga0247609, IMG submission 193487) | Sheep rumen microbial communities from Palmerston North, Manawatu-Wanganui, New Zealand - 1728 DNA GHGlow gp2 | ecosystem: Host-associated > Mammals > Digestive system > Stomach > Rumen ... | reverse complement strand
TATCTGCAAGTCTAACCTTGGAGAGCCCTTAAAATTTGCCCGTCATCCGCTGGTTTATCTTGTAGAAGCTGCTGATGATATCTGCTATGAGATCATGGACCTTGAAGACGCTCATAAACTTAAGATAATTTCATTTGAAGAAGCCATGCAGTTGATGCTCGGATTCTTCGATGAGGAGACACAACAGAAAATCCTGAAGCGTATCGAAGAAGAAGGTGTTACCGACGACAATGAGAAGGTGGTTTATCTGCGTGCCTGTGTTATTGGCAAGTTAGAAAACGAGTGCGTAAAAGTATTCATCGACCATGAGGAAGACATCCTTAACGGCACTTTCGAGGGAAGCCTCATCGACCATATCAGTACGCTGCAGAACGAGGCCTATCAGCGTTGCAGCAAGTTGTCGCTCAAACGTATTTATAAGAGCAAGCCCGTGCTAGATGTAGAGCTCTCTGGTTACCAGATCATGCAGACGCTCCTTCAGCAGTTCACTGAGGCCGCTGTTCATCCGGAGCGCTTCTATTCCAAGCACTTAATCAGTCGTGTGTCGAGTCAGTACGACATCGATGCCCCCGACCTCGAAACGCGCATCATGGCCGTTATCGATTATATCAGTGGCATGACCGATGTCTATGCCCTCGATGTCTTTCAAAAAATCAATGGTATTTCCCTACCGATCGTATAAAAAAGGGCGTGCCGTTTGGCACGCCCGAAAACTTTTCATAAACAACTACTATTACAACGGATAATCCTCGAAGGCATAGAGCACTGTCGAGAGGTAACGCTCACCCGTATCAGGCAGCAACACCACGATTTTCTTGCCCTTGTTCTCTGGACGCTTGGCCACCTGAATGGCAGCGAAGAGTGCTGCACCAGCAGAGATACCAACCAACAGACCTTCGCTCTGGGCAATCTCACGACCTGTGCGGATAGCATCATCGTTCTCCACATCAAACACCTCGTCGATCACGTCTGAGTTGTAGGTCTTGGGGATGAAGCCCGCACCGATACCCTGAATCTTATGGGGACCACTAGGCTGTCCGTTCAGGACGGCACTCGACTTCGGCTCAACGGCGATAATCTTCACGTTGGGGTTCTGCTCCTTCAGATACTTACCTGTACCGCTGATGGTACCACCCGTACCTACACCACCGATAAAGATATCCACCTTTCCGTCGGTGTCGCGCCAGATCTCAGGACCCGTGGTAGCATAGTGTTTGGCGGGGTTGGCAGCGTTCTCAAACTGTTGCAGGATCACTGCACCAGGAATGCTGTCGCGCAACTCCTCGGCGGCGCGGATGGCACCTGGCATACCGTCCTTTCCAGAGGTGAGGCGCACCTCAGCGCCGTAGGCCTTCACGAGGTTTCTGCGCTCCACGCTCATGGTTTCAGGCATGGTAAGGATCAGGTGGTAGCCCTTGACGGCCGATACCAGTGCCAGTCCTACGCCCGTATTTCCGCTCGTTGGTTCGATGATAGTGGCACCTGGCTTTAATATGCCCTTAGCTTCCGCGTCCTCGATCATCGCCAATGCGATACGATCCTTCACGCTACCGCCGGGATTAAAAAACTCTACTTTGGCAATCACTGGGGTCTCCAAACCCTTTGCCTGTGAATACTTGTTGAGCTCCAGAAGTGGGGTGTTGCCGACGAGCTCGGTCAGTTGTTTTGCAATCTTTGTCATAATCCTTACCTTTTTAATTAATTATATAATGTTTAATGTTTCTGGGTGCAAAGGTACGGCGTTTTTTGCAATCCCACAATACCTTTAGCATGTTATTCACATACCACAAACATGGTATTTTGCATAAAAAACGCCAGAAAGCACATGGTTCTCTGGCATTTTTAAGGCAGAAAGAGGTTCTTTTCAGTCCTCTTTGACGATAGGATAGAGCTCGATAAACTCGCCCTGGTGATTCAAACCGTCATTGATCAATTCGGCGAATTTCTTGCCGACGGTCTCAATGTCGTGGAAGCCGGGAAGTGCCATATTACCATTCAAATCGGTGGTTGTAGGACCTGGGTGTACAGAGAAGATTTCCACAGGGGTATTGGCCTGTTGGAATTCGATGGCCATTACACCCATCATGGCATTCTGTGCGGCCTTGCTGGCGACATAGGCTAACGGATGCCAGTAAGGACTGATTTCTGAGGGTACAGTCACATTGACGATACGGCCCTGATTCTTGGCAATCAGAGGAATCAGTGCCTTAGTCAGTGCGAAGGTGCCGACGAAATTCACATCGAGCGTCTCGCGAATCACGCTAATCTCCGTATGTTCACTGTCTACACTCATGTCACCAGGGATACCGGCATTGTTCACAAGCAGCGTCAGTTCTGGGTATTTCTCGTTAATCTCCTTGGCAGCCTGCTCGATAGTAGCGAGGTCTTTGAGCTCAATATTCACCCACCCCAACACATCGATGCCTTCAGCCTTCAACTCGCTGATGGCCTTTTCTGCACGCTGCTTATCACGTGCGCCGATGATCACCTGCCAGCCACTGAGGCCGAGATGCTTTGCAATTCCAAATCCGATACCCTTATTGGCACCGGTTACTAATACAATCTTTTTTTCCATCATTATGTCTTTTTAGTTTTGTTTGTTCATATCGTTATGCTATTTCAGCCACGACTTCAATCTCCACCAATGCGCCTTTCGGCAAAGTCTTCACAGCGACAGCAGAGCGTGCTGGATATGGCTCCGAGAAAGATGGCCTGACTATACGGGCCGATGGCAGCCGGAGCCTTTTGTGTACTAATTGCTTTCATATTATATCCTGTTTAATTTTTGCGTGCAAAGGTACGATAATCTTTGCAGAATCCGCACAATGACGTGAGAAAAAGTGATAAATATACCATACTCATGGTACGATATGGGATTTTATTCGTACCTCTGAGCTTCGCTCGAAGGTACTTCCGTTCGGAAAAGCCCAAAATCATTTGGCTTTTCGCTCACTTATTCGTACCTTTGTACCCAAAATAAGAAAGACGATGGTAAAAGTAGATGCAATATTCAGGCGCTCAGAGTTATTGCTGGGCGAGGAGGCGATGGAACGGATAGCCCAGAAACGGGTGATTATCTTCGGTGTGGGCGGTGTCGGCTCATGGTGCGCAGAGAGTCTGGTGCGCAGCGGTATCAGGCAGTTGACGATTGTTGACAGCGACCGCGTGTGCATCACCAACATCAATCGCCAACTGATGGCAACGACGAAGACTGTAGGTCAGGTGAAAGTAGAAGCGCTGAAAGAGCGTCTGCTTAGCATCAACCCTTCTGCAGAGATTACGGCGCTACAGCAGATATTTTCAGAAGATACGGCAGACAGTTTCTCGCTCGACAGCTACGACTATATCATCGACGCTATCGACTCATTGAAGGACAAGGCTGCCCTCATCTTATTGGCCAGCAAGACAAAAGCCCAATTGTATTCGTCAATGGGCGCGGCCCTAAAACTTGACCCTACTCGAATTAAAGTCACAGAGTTCTGGAAGGTAGAAGGCGACCCGTTGGCACGGGCACTCCGTAAGAAGTTTAAAAATTTTGGACGGTATCCCGAGAAGAAATTCCAAGTCGTCTATAGCGATGAACTGCTTGAGAATCGCGGCTGTCCTGCGGAAGATGGCGAGGAACCTTCGCCCTTTAACAAACCTCAGACAAACGGTTCTCTCGCCCATATCACAGCCATCTTCGGCTTTACACTCGCCGGACTGGTGATTCAGGACATCGCAAAGGATCAAATATAGAATTCTGAGGAATCGATCAAACCTGCTCGAAGGGCATATTTTACCACTTCGTGGGCGGTGTTGATACCCAGTTTACGGAAGATATTCTTGCGGTGGGTGGTGATGGTATGCACACTCGAGAAACGCTCGTTGGCAATCTCCTTAGTCGTCTTACCCTGAGCGATAGCTTTTACAATCTCCGTCTCCGTCGATGTCAGCACACTGGGTTGTTCGTCCTCTTGTTGATGATTGATAATCACCTCCAACGCCCTTTGACTGATATGACGGTTATGACGACTGACAGCATCGAGGGCATCGCGAATATCCTTCATCGAACCATCCTTAAATACGATGCTAAACTGATGAGAGGCGTAAACCACACGACGCAGGAACTGAGGGGTGAGTTCATCGCTGATGAGAATCCACTCAGAAAGAGCGAAACGCTCTGCGATGATCAGGAGTTGGTCTTCATCGGCAAAATCGAACAACGTATAGTCGAGCAACACCACAGCGTTCTCATGCTCCTTCAACAATTGAACGAGACCAGCTTTGTCAACGGCTCTATAGATATCGACCTCGCCATCCTGTGACCTTTGGCGAATCAGATTCTCCAACGCAAACCGCGTCAGTTCTTGATTGTCTGCTAATATATACTTTCCCATCCTATCCTTACCTTTTACAAATGATTTTGGGTGCAAAGTTACGGATTTTAGAGTTATCCACCAAATTTTAGCGTAATTTCAGAAAATATCGCTATAATTATGAAAATCGCAGAATATTGTTCCATCACATGTTCCTGAATACCTTTCAAACAGAATAAAACTCTAAATCCTTATCTCGTCATGTATCTACAGGGCCTTATCTGATAATAATTGCTGGATTGTGGTATAGATTTGCTCGCCGCGAAGACCACGTTTCAGTATCGTGCCGTCGGGGGCAAAGAGGATAAGATGGGGGATAGCAGAAATATTGTAAGAAGAAAGAGGAATTCTCTGAGCATCAATAATCTGATGCCAGGGCATATCCAGCGACTTAAGGGCACGAAGCGTATTTTCGCGTTTGTCGTTTACGGCGATGCTCACCACATCGAAATGTTCGCCTGCAAAGTTTTCCCATACCTTCTTAATATAAGGCATTTCTGCCTTGCAGGGACCACACCAAGAAGCCCAGTGATCGAGCAGGATATACTTCCCCTTGCCAACGTAATCAGAGAGGCTGACATCACTTCCATCAAGATTGCCCTGCTTTATCAGATAATCCGTGAACATCTTACCGGGAGCCGTTCTGCTTTGTAGCGCGATGTTTTTCACATCGTTTTTCAGCATGTAGAACGATTGCATCTCCTGCGACATCATACCATATAACTGCATAAACTTAGTGGTGTCGACAAGAGCGAGATCGTCTAATGCTATCGCACCAAGCAGATTGTCATTGTTCAGTCTGACAAGAGAATCAGTGAGTTCGCCTTGCAGATTTCTGTATTTATCGTCAAGTTGGCTCCATCTCTCATTAAATTCTGCAGGTGAGATGGTTTCCTTGATAGCCGTGAGCGCTTTTCGCTCTTTGTTCCGTTGCATATTGTACCCATAAAAGCGCACATGAAAATCATTGTAGGCATCTGCCATAGGGGTGCCTTTAAAGGTTCTTTTGTCAAGATTTACCATCAGAGTTCCTGGTTCTAAGATAAAGCGAACCCTATCCCTGTCATGACCAACGAAAGCATAAATAGGCTGCAATAACTGAACCGTAAAAGCGAACTTATTATCGCTAACAGTGGCAACATCAAGTGTATCCCTATTGTCAAGGTTTATCAGGTACACTTCCGTCCCGTTAGGGGCAGAATAAGTGCCCTGCAACGCTAATTGGTTCTGGCTGAACGACATACACGCCACGCTGACGATGGTGAGCAAACAAGCTTTTATTTTTTGATTCTGCATTATTATTTTCTCTCCTTTTTGGCCACAAAGGTAGTAATAAATCGGAGAAAATCCAAATATATTTGGATAATCCCGCGAATATTCGTACCTTTGCACCCGAAATGAAGAAATTATATATTGAAACGTATGGTTGCCAGATGAATGTGGCAGACTCGGAGGTCGTGGCTTCTGTGATGCAGATGGCCGGGTATGAGACCACCGAGAAGTTGGAAGAGGCAGATGCCGTCTTCCTGAATACTTGTTCTGTAAGAGACAATGCGGAACAGAAGATTTATCACCGATTAGAGGCGCTTGATGCTGAACGCAGGAAGCGCAAAAAGGAATCTCAGAATACAGAAGGTAATCCGTTGATTATAGGTGTACTGGGTTGTATGGCTGAAAGGGCACAACAGGATTTGCTCGACAATCACTTTTGTGATCTGGTAGCAGGACCAGATGCTTATCTGAGTCTGCCCGATTTGATTGCTCAGGCAGAAACGGGTCATAAGGCCATGAACATCGAGCTGTCTACCACGGAAACCTATAAGGACGTAGTGCCTCAGCGTATCGGACTCGGTCATAAGATTAGTGGTTTTGTAAGTATCATGCGAGGTTGTAACAACTTCTGCCACTATTGCATCGTGCCTTATACCAGAGGTCGCGAACGTAGTCGGGATATCGAGAGTATTCTGAAAGAGGTGCGCGATTTGCGCGATAAAAACTATAAGGAAGTAACGCTGTTGGGTCAGAATGTCAACTCCTATAAGTTTGAGGATATCACTTTCCCCCAACTCTTACGTCGGGTGGCCGAGGAAGTGCCGGAGATGCGCGTGAGATTCACCACTTCTCATCCGAAAGACATGAGTGACGAGACACTTCAGGTGATTGCCGACATGCCCAATGTTTGCAAGCATATTCATCTGCCTGTACAGAGCGGAAGTGACAAGATTCTGAAGTTGATGAATCGCAAGTACACCCGTGAGTGGTATATGGACCGTGTGAATGCCATCCGTCGTATCATCCCTGATTGTGGCTTATCTACCGACATCTTCGTGGGTTATCACGACGAGACAGAGGAAGACCATCAGTTGTCGCTTTCCCTGATGCGTGAGGTAGGTTATGATTCTGCCTTTATGTTTAAATACTCCGAGCGTCCCGGTACATACGCCTCAAAGCATTTGCCTGATAATGTGGCAGAGGAGGAGAAGATTCGTCGTCTGAACGAATTGATCCAACTACAGACGGAGATCTCGGCTATCCAGAACAAGAAGGACGAGGGCAAGGAGTTCGATGTCCTCGTAGAGGGCTTCTCAAAGCGCTCCAGGGAGCAACTCTGCGGACGAACTGAGCAGAATAAAATGGTGGTCTTCCCTAAGGAGGGGCATCATATCGGCGAAATCGTTCGGGTAAGAATCACAAGCAGCACCAGTGCTACGCTCTTGGGCGAAGAAATAAAATAAAGAAGGATGAAAGAGTTTATCAATGTCTTACGGCGGTTTGTGCCACCATATAAGAAATACCTGATAGCATCGGTGGTGTTTAATATCCTATCGGTGATACTCAACGTCTTCTCCTTTGCGGCCCTGATACCCATCCTGCAGATTATCTTCAAGACGGGCGATGGCGAGACGGCGACAACCCTCATGGCATGGGATTGGAGTAATGCCCAAGACGTGCTGATGAACAACATGAACTACTATGTAAACGGATTGATCGCCGACCTTGGTCCTACCACCACGCTATTGATTATCGGCCTGTTCCTGGCTTTCATGACCTTCCTGAAGACAGGTGCTTACTTCCTCTCTTCTGCAACGATCGTTCCCATCCGCACCGGTGTAGTTCGCGACATCCGCAATCAACTCTACCAGAAAATCAATGCCTTGCCGCTGGGTTTCTTCTCGGAAGAGCGCAAGGGAGATATCATCGCCCGCATGAGTGGCGACGTACAAGAGATTGAGAACTCCATCATGTCGTCGCTCGAAATGCTTTTCAAGAACCCCATCCTGATTATCGGTTATTTCGCCATGTTGTTGTTTATCTCATGGCAACTCACGGTATTCACCCTGGTTATCGTTCCTGTGATGGGATGGTTTATGGGTTGGGTTGGTCGTAAACTGAAGGCACAGAGTGTAAAAGCACAATCGTTGTGGAGCGACACCATGAGCCAGGTAGAAGAAACGCTGGGTGGTCTTCGTATCATCAAGGCCTTCTGCGCTGAAGAGAAGATGAATCGCCGATTCGACGCCATCAATTCGGCCTACCGCAACGATATTATGCGTGTCAACATCCGTCAATCATCGGCTCACCCGATGTCGGAGTTTCTGGGCACGGTGATGATTGTCATCGTGCTGTGGTTCGGTGGTGTATTGGTGCTCAATAATCATACGCTTTCCGGTCCTATCTTTATCTACTACATGGTAATGCTTTATTCCATCATCAACCCCCTGAAGGAGTTCTCAAAAGCAGGTTACAACATTCCGAAGGGTCTGGCTTCGATGGAACGTGTCGATAAAATCCTGATGGCAGAAAACACCATCAAGGAGCAAGTCAATCCCCGTCATATCAGTAGTTTCGAGCACCAGATAGAGTTCCGAAACATCAGTTTCAAATATGGGGAGCAATGGGTACTGAAAGATATCAACCTCACCATTCCCAAGGGCAAAACCATCGCTCTTGTAGGTCAAAGCGGTAGTGGTAAGTCTACTTTGGTTGACCTCATTCCACGTTATTACGATGTGCAGGAGGGTGAGGTACTGATTGACGGTATCAACGTCAAGGAGCTAGGTATTTACGACCTTCGTCAACTCATCGGCAATGTCAATCAGGAGGCCATTCTCTTTAATGATTCCTTCCGCAATAATATCTCGTTTGGTGTGGATAATGCCACCCAGGCGCAGATAGAAGAAGCGGCTAAGATTGCCAATGCCTACGATTTCATCATGGCCACCGAACAAGGTTTCGATACCAATATCGGCGATCGTGGCGGCCGGTTGTCAGGTGGTCAGCGCCAACGTGTCAGCATCGCCCGTGCCATCCTGAAGAATCCGCCTATTCTGATTCTCGACGAAGCCACCTCTGCCCTCGATACGGAGAGTGAGCGCTTGGTACAAGATGCTCTGGAGCGACTGATGAAGACGCGTACCACGGTAGCCATTGCCCATCGCCTGAGCACCATCAAGAATGCCGATGAGATCTGTGTGCTCCACGATGGTCATATCGTAGAACGAGGTACCCACGATGAGCTCTTAGCTCAAGACGGCTATTATAAGAAACTTCACGAGATGCAAAGCTGATGAGACAGAGATTATTATATCTGATTAAGTTTTATCTGGTTACAGTACTCTTGTTTATTGTAGCCAAGGTCGCTTTCATGCTCATCAATCACGAGGGGCACGATTTCACGGCCACCGATATGTGGCAAGTGATTCTTCATGGTCTTTCGCTCGACTTGTCAACGAGTCTCTATCTGCTGATCATCCCCTTCCTGGTAGCGATGGTAGCTATCTGGGGCGATGGTAAATGGACCAAGATCACCCTTCGTATCTACTACGTTTTCATCGCCACGATCATGATGCTGGCCTTTGTCGCCGACACGAGTCTATACCCCTTCTGGGGCTTCAAGCTCGATGCGAGTTGTTTGCAGTATCTCGAAACACCTGTAGAGGCCCGTGCGAGTGTGTCGGGACCTTATCTGACCATCCGTTTTATCGTTCTGTTTATAGGCATCTGGTTTGTCTATCGTCTTTACAAGTGGATTCCCCTATGGAACAATCGTCCCAGTCATCGTCGCTGGGCCACCTTTAGCAATCTTATCTTGATACCGCTTTTTATAGTAGGTATCCGTGGTGGACTCGACGAATCGACCACCAATATCGGACAAGTGTATTTCTCGCAAGATCAGTTCCTGAACCATTCTGCCGTTAACCCCGTGTTCAGTTTTCTGGCCTCATTCGAGAAAACGGCGAGCGACAATACAAACTACGACTACTATCAGGCAGAGGAATGCAACAAACTGCTTGCTGGTCTCTACCCTACCGAGAGCATCATAGGCGACACCTTGCTAAACACCCGGCGTCCTAATGTGGTAGTGATTCTCTTAGAGAGTTGCGGTGAGATTTTCCATGAGGTGATGCCCAATTTGAATCGCTTAAAGCGCGAGGGTATCTGGTTTAGCCATTGTTACGGCAACTCATTTCGTACCGATCGTGGTACCGTGTGCGCTCTGAGTGGTTACCCTTCCTTCCCTACCACCTCGGTGATGAAGATTCCTAAAAAGGCGGGCACCCTACCTTCCATCGCAAAGACCCTGCAGAAAGCGGGCTATGCCACGAGCTATCTTTATGGTGGCGACATCAACTTTACTAACATGCGCAGCTACCTGATAGCTACCGGTTGGGAGCAATTGCATTGGAAGGCGGATTACACCTCAGAAGAGCAAAGTTCCGCCAAGTGGGGTGTGCGTGATGACATCACCTTTAAGACCCTCTTCGATCAGATTTGTGCCACCGATTCCACCCAACGTTTCCTCATGGGCTATTCTACCCTGAGTAGTCATGAGCCTTGGGATGTACCCATTCACAAATACAATGACAAGGAGAAGAACGCCTTCTCTTATCTCGACGATTGCATCGGCAAGTTTGTGAGTCAACTGAAAGGAACCCCCTATTGGCGCGATTTGCTCATCGTGATGATTCCCGACCATGGCGTGAACTATAAGGAGATTGACGAAACTCACCAAGTGCGTAACCATATCCCGATGCTTTGGGTAGGCGGTGCCGTCAAAGCGCCTAAGGAGATCAAAACGATTTGCAATCAGACGGATTTACCGGCCACCCTCCTAGGACAGATGGGATTCCCACACGGGGATTTTTCTTTCAGCCGTGATGTCACAAGTCAGAACTACACCAAACCCTTGGCCTTCCATAGCTTCACAAATGGCTTCTCGGTTGTAGACAACACGGGCTTTACGGTCGTCGACCTCAATATCGACCAAGTGATTGTCAATCAGTCGAAGGATTCTCAGCGCCACATGAAGTTGGGCAAGGCTATCCTGCAAGTAACAGCAAAAGATTTAAAGGAGAGATAAGCGCATGATGAAGAAGCCCTGGAGTGTTGCAGTAGCCGTTGTATGGAATCTGTTGTTGGTCTATCTCGTTTATCAGATAGCGAGAATTACCTATGGTTTTGAAAATGCCAACTACTTCGGGCATCTCATCGATAACAGCAACCTGTTGGGTACTCTTTTCTGTGGCAGTTTGCTTTTCGACACCTCGGCCATCATCTATACCAATGCCCTTTATATCGTGCTGATGCTCCTGCCTTGTCACCAAAAAGAGCGCAGAGGCTATCATCAGTTCTGTAAGTGGCTCTATTTCATCGTCAACGGCGTGGCTCTAACCATCAACTTAGCCGATTCCGTGTATTTCCAATACACCATGCGTCGCACGACGACAACCGTCTTTGGCGAATTTTCCAACGAAGGCAATCTGGGGAGTATCATCGGTGCGGAGTTCCTGAACCATTGGTATCTGGCATTGCTCTTTATCCTGGTCATGGTGGCTTTATGGCGCCTCTACGCCATGCCACAACCCCAAAGCAAGGCCTCTAAACCCTATTATATCTCCCAAACCGTGGCACTCATCTTGGCCGTTCCCTTGTGTATTGCCGGCATGCGAGGAGGCTTTACCACGGCCGTTCGTCCTATCACGGTGTCGAATGCCAATCAGTACGCCGAGCGACCTACCGATGCGGCTTTGGTACTCAATACGCCCTTCTCGCTGATACGTACGATTGGCAAGTCAGTCTTCGTGGTGCCGAAATACTTCGCCAACGAGGAAGAGATGGCGGCGGTATACAGTCCGATTCATTCTCCCTCCACCCCTAACCCCATTCCCGAGCAGGGCTCGCCTACCCGTAGCCTTTCCTCCCGAGAGGAGGGAAATACAGAAGGGGACGCCTTGAAAAAGAACGTCGTTATTCTCATCGTCGAGAGTTTCGGGCGCGAGTATATCGGAGCTTTGAATAAAGATCTTGAAGGTGGACGATACAAAGGCTACACCCCATGTGTCGATTCGCTCATCAGCAAGAGCACCACCTTCCGCTATAGCTTCTGCAATGGCCGTAAGAGTATCGACGGCATGCCGAGTATCCTCTCCAGCATCCCGATGTTTGTAGAACCTTTCTTCCTCACGCCAGCTTCCATGAACGACTATACGGGTCTGGCAGGTATCTTGTCGCAAGAGGGTTATACCACGGCCTTCTTCCATGGGGCGCAAAACGGTTCGATGGGTTTCCAGGCCTTTGCCAAGAAAACGGGATTCCAGCGTTATTTTGGCCGTACGGAATACGAAGCAGCTTGTGGCACGGATGATTTCGATGGCACGTGGGCCATTTGGGACGAGCCCTTCTTGCAGTATTATGCCAACGAG